>Ga0335078_10002983_pt1 | contig 25327 bp, 23 predicted proteins | sample Lox_Sample_32_FD_206711 | JGI IMG/M metagenome (GOLD analysis project Ga0335078, IMG submission 206711) | Soil microbial communities from Loxahatchee National Wildlife Refuge, Florida, United States - Lox_Sample_3.2 | ecosystem: Environmental > Terrestrial > Soil > Wetlands | place: USA... | reverse complement strand
GGCAGCACACGATATGCCAGAACATACCACGATGGCCTTCAATCAGCACAGTCGCGCGTAACGATTCATACCGTCAACCCCGGCCTAAACATGTCTGGGAGCGGCGCATATTCTGAAGCCTGAGAAGCCGACATTCTCCACGGATTGAAGGGTGAATTGGAGACCGAGGCGGTGCCTCTTATATTAAGTTGAGAAATGGAACGTGAAAAAGTGTATCGGCATCGTGTCCCTCCGTGACCGAGGATTGAGCATGTGAAGTGGACGCGTCAAATTTTTAAGAGTGTCGATTGAGCATTTGATTAAAGTTTGTTGCTGCTCGGATCGGCTCCCAGGGGGAATGCGCTTCCGAGAGTGGGGCGCACAGGGACATTCCCCTCGGGGGAGAGGGATGCGTTTAATCATTGTTGGTTCCAGATTCAGTGGCCGCCTGACTTGAAATTTCACCACATATTACCAGGGAGCCGACGGCTTTGGGGGCGTCAAAAATAGGGAAAATTGCAAATATTCACATATTTGTAGATTTACCCAGTTTTATTCGAAATCATTTGGCTTTTTTCAACTTTTCTCATTCAAAGTAAATGGAATTAAAAAGCTAAGAAGATATGTTGTAGAGCTAATTAAGACCTATTTAGATCTATCATAATTATTGATTTCGCTCAAAATTGGATGAGTTATGATTACTTACTCAATATGGCCTTAACTACAAATTCCCCAAAGTGACCATCTAGGTTGCCTAGGAAATGCAAACAATCATCCAAAAGGAAGGCAGATTTGTCACTTTACCTTCCTAAAAAGGAAATCCTCATTTTTTTTTTCTCACCTTAAATAATGTGTACAAGCGTCTAACAAAATTCCTAAATTCAACATTTTTCAGTCATGCTCCATAACTATATTAAGATTAAGCTTTTCCTTTGTTATAATATAAGTTTTATAGTATAGCTTTCTATTTCATAATTTGGTTTGCCTTTTATTAGATTGAGGGAAACCATTAAATTGGTCTAAGTATCTTTTATTATTAAATTTAAATATGTTATTTTAAAAATGTAATACATATAGTAATGTCAAAGATAGTAAGGCAAGAGCTTAGAAATGAAGAAAAAGATAAATATAAAAAAGAAACAAGAAAGAGAACATGAATTAAATAATAAAATGTAAGTAAATAAGAATGAACAAAGGTTAATAACTAATATGTAACAGAAGGTTTATATACTTTATATAATATAATGTTATGAACTTAAAACTTTAGAGACTCAAAAGGTATATATAGAACTGATATAAGAGCAGGGAGATTGAAGCAAGATGGATAGTATTGAAATGTAGTGTTAACCCTATATAATAGTCATGATATCTTCATACATTCTCATTTTACCTAATAATTCATCATCTTGTATTCCATCAGGTTATAAGCCTGAAGATGCTCTAAGTCTCTATCTTCAAGTCTAATTGTATACACACGAATAAGATCTTGTTCATTATCATCATTAAATCTAGTTCATTCCTTGAAACATCATTCAATTTATCTATATAGCCTTATCGAGATATTAACTGAGTTAACGATCCCTTTTACTCCTCTTATTCCACCTTCATAAACCAAAGTAAAATGGATGAAGATATAGATCTAGCGGGTTATCATGCTCAAGCTTCCTACTTTTAAATCATTCAACTGAACGATATAGTCAATGCAAGTAACATAACTCCTTAAAATCACAGGCATTCTAAAAGTCATTGAAGGTCAGCCATGTCCATCAGAAGACGATAAAGATAGCTCTAATTATAATAATTGAATAGACAAAAACAGAATTGCTACGATGCATATCCTAGATTGCTTGCCCACGAACCTTAAAGCAAAATATGTTAAGTATTCAAAAATTTCAGCCAAGCTCTGGAAAGAATTAGAGGCAGAATTCACAGTTAAATCAGCTACATTAATAGTAACAATATACTAAAAGATCTTTATACTCAAAATGGAGTCCACAGATATCTATATACACATCAATGCCTTGGATACACTCTCAACCAGACTCTCAATATTACAAGGCGCTAACAGCGGTTTGATAGACGAAGAAGCAAAAGTCACTCTTCTTCAGTCCCTTCTAGAATCATAGTCACCCTGGGTAGAAGGAATAAAGGCCTACAATAGCACAAACCTCTCTTATATGGAACTATGCAATCAAGTAAGGGAGTGAGAAAGGCTTCAATCTAAGACAGACATGAATATCATGATGGTAGCAAAAGCTAAGATACAACAATCAAAGAAGTCATACCAGGGCAACGGCAATCAATAGAATAATAATGATGAAATTAAACCAGAGTCCTTATATTATTATTATTGAAAACCAGGACATTTCGCAAAGAAATGCAAAGGAAAATAAGCAAATGAATATAAGAGAATCTTTCAACAAAGCAGGTCAATCCCTGCTAATATTAAAGCCTAACTCTCATCTTCAAAAGGAGCTTTGTCCAAACCCTCTTAGTTACAGCAAAGGAAGAACAACAACAATAGACTGGCGCAACAATACCAGAACCAATAGAGCCAACAAAGCACTCCAGGTGCCTTTCAACAATAGAACATCCCTCAATTTCATGAAGAAAATCAATATCAAACATTGAACACATCCAATAGATCTTTCTTCAGCAATATGATAATCACTAAAAACCTTCATAAACGTCCAATCACCTTGCTCAGTAAAGTACCCACATAAATGACTTAGCTAGTAGACTCAGCTTGCAATGTTTTCATTTCAAATGATCAGATAGACTTTACAAACCTTTACAATTTCCACTAATGAATTTCAGTCACCGTAACAGATAATCATGAAGTATATATATCGAAAGGTGGTACTATTACTCTTAGGCATATGTTAAAGCAAGTAAATATCACTGAAGTCATTTACGTCCTAAAAGCTCTTTATTCTCTCTTTTCGATAGGAGCTGGAGTCAAGCAAAGATTCATTCCTCAATTCACAAAACATGAATGAAAGCTTATTATATATAAGGATAACTTTCATCTAAAAGGCATCCTATCGGAAAACTTGCTTTATGAACTCCATACCACAACTATTGATAACTCCCATGCCTTTTTAGCCCCTACAATAATGAAAGACACCTCAAGTCTTTCTAAAATATTAGTTAAGTACTTTTATATTTATCTAAGTCATCCTTCCTCAATTATAATACGATCAATTCCTGGAGTTAACCAAGCAAGATTCGATTCATCATACTATGAAGTTTGCATCCTTTCAAAGATGCACTCCTCCTCTCACAATCAGTCTATAGCAGTAGAAGAAGTTTTTGAACTCCTCTATTTAAATCTCTGAGGTCCAGAGTCCATCAAATCAGACAGTTGCAAATATTAAATTGACATCACAGACAGAAAGTTTGACTATAGATGAGTCGCCAGACTGAAAACCAAGCATGCCACAGGCATACAGATCATCTTCATTAAGTTCAAGACACAAGCTGAGCTAGAAACTAAAAAAAAGATCAAAAGAATTTATATAAATAAAGGAACTGAATTCTTCAAAGAGATGAAAAGAGATTGGAAATAAATGGAAATAAAATATAAATCTATAGTGACTTATTCTCTCGAATCAAATGAAAAAGCAAAAGTTCAGAACAAGATTCTCATGAATACCCTTCTAACCATGTTCAAATAAGTTAACATGCCTATCAACTTTTGGCTACAAGCTTTAGAAACCACTGTATATATCTAGAATCATCTCCTATATACTATACTGTCAGGCAAAATCTCTTTATTCTAAGCTTATTATGACAAAGCTTCAAGTTTAGATTATATTTTGTATATTCAGTTGCATCGTTTATATTTAGCTAGATCTTGCATAAAAAGAAGATAAAAACAAGCTCTCAGACAGAGCTCTAAAGACATGCTTAATAGGACACCACTCAGAACACCTTTACAGAGTCTATAGTCCTAAGTCAAAAAGGATTCACCTCATAAAAGACATTAAATTCATTGAGGACCATTTTTTCACTCCAACAGACTTTACTAAAGACTTATTGAACATAAATCAAACAACTCTAATAGACCTTCAAGATCCTCTTGAACAGACTAATATAGTCTACATCTCTTTATATGATTCAGACAAAGAGGATACAGACATTAATATAGCTGAAGACCACAATACAAAAAGGCAACTAAATTCTTTTTGCTCACTCAGCCCTGAGTATGAAACTCTCAATGAAGAAGAGCACTTAGATAATAAAAACATACAATTCAAGCATTCAGAACCAGATACCACAAGTGAATGTTTAACTTCTAAAGAACACAAAAGTCAGAACCAAGCAACATCAAGTACGACGCCAAATGTAGACTCCGCTGAAACAATAGAACAATCATAAAAAGCTAAGAAACCAACTGTTTCCTTCACTATGATTATAAGAAGAATGAAAAGAACCATGCAAAAACATGTGAACATGCTTCTATCTAAGATCAAACCTGATCTCAAAACATATGAAAAAGCATTAACTAGCTCAGATTGCTAACAATGGATTGCTTCTATAAAGACAGAAGTCAAAAGCATGTTCGATAAAGGCATTCTAGGCCCTCTAGTTACTCTCCCTTTAAGTCGCAAAGTCATCGACTTTAGATAAGTATACAGACTCAAAGATGACGGTCGATTCCATAGTTGCCTAGTCATGAAAGGATATACACAGATAGAAGGTCTCGACTATGATGAGACATATACACCAGTAATTTGATATGAAACCCTTCACATCCTTCTCACAGAAGCAGTAGCTTACGGTCTCCTTCTTTTTTCTATAGATGTATACGTTCCCTTCTTTAATGGTGACTTACATTATGAAATCTACATGAGACAGCCTCAAGGCTTCGAAATTCCAAGGAAAGAAGATAAAGTTTATCTTTTGCTAAAGGCCATCTATGGTCTCAAACAGTCTGGAAACACTTGGTACCACAAGCTTTGCATGACTATAAAGGCAACAAACTTCAAGTAATGCGATATAGACCCCCTGCATCTATCTAGATATCAATACAGGCATCATCGTAGCTATCTACATTGATGACATCCTTTTCCTAGATAAAGATTGAGAGAACATCTTTAAAACCTTTAATCAACTCGTAGCACGTTTCAAAATGAAGCTCTTAAGCAATGCAAAGACATTACTAGGACTACAAATTCAGAAAATGGAACAAGGCATCACGATCAATTAGTATAACTGCATTAACAAAATACTCTAGAAGTTTAATATAGACGATGCTCACTCAGAATTGACTCTCTTGCTTCCATTTATCCAGCTATAAAAGACTAAGGATGGTAATTCCCTAGCCGACAAACAGCTATTTCAATAAATGAATGGCTCAGTCATTCACCTCACAACAGTCTTTCATCCAAATATAGCTTATGTTATCGTCAAGCTCTTCCAACATATAAATAATCTAAACTCAATGTATATGGCAGCTATGAAGCACCTTTATCGTTATCTAGTCAGCACTTAATACTTATTAATTATTTATTCATAAGAACAAGAACTCCATGGCTACTCAGACAGCTTCTATGCCTCAGATCCAGATGATTGCAAACCATTCTGTGGTTATGTATTCTTTCTCTATGTTGGTTCAATATCTTAGAGATCCTATAAAAATAAGTAAACATTGCTCTCTCAACAGTAGAAGCAGAATATATAGCTCTCTCAGACTTTATATATGAATTGCTACACCTCTGCCAAAAGATAGCTAAGATCGAATAGACACCAATCTTAATGAATATTAAAGTGTTTTACGATAATCAAAGCTCTATCACTCTAACTGAATTTGAAGCATTTCATAAGAAAGTCTGACATATTAAAGTCAGAAAACATCACGTCAGAGACCACATTGCTAAAGGAGATGTTTAAGTTATCTATATCGAATCTAAAGTGTAAAGCGCTGTTGCTTTACCAAGTTTTGAATCTTAGTTTTGACTCAACAGGTGTCTAGGGTTCTGGGGTTCAGGGTTCAGGGTTCAAGGAGTGAGAAATCCAAAGTTCATATCTAAAATCTAACTTGCGATCTGTCTTCTTGTCCCCCTTTTCAAGGGAGTAGCTCATCTATTTATACTTATTCTAAACTCCCTTCGTGTAACCATGATTATAAATCCAATCCTTCTAAGCATCTTCTGGAACTTCCTTCTTTCTTCTTTTTCTTCTTTAGAATCCTTCCAGCAATTTCTATCTCTTTCTAGAATTCTTCTGATAATTCCTGTAGAATTCTTCTAGCACTTTCCATTCTTTTCTATACTGTATACTTACATATGCCAGTACATTACACACTCCTACCCTTTGACTTGACTCTATCTGTGGGTCTTTTTCATTTATTTTTTTGATTGGAAAGGTTCGTCAACATCTTCGTCGTCGACTATTGTATAACAGGTGAATTTCCCATAGTGCTCCTAGATGGGGGTGATCCGTATCTGCCACCCAATGATATTCGAGGAATACGAGAATTGTCGATTTTTGTTCGAAAACAGAACAAAAAGTGAGAAAAATGCATGAAAAAGTTCGATTTTCAGCCGATTTTTATACACATATCATTTACGAGGGGGCCGGTTTTACCGAGATTGGGGTAGAGGCATGCATGCTGAACCAATAGTAATCTTTCTTATTTTGATCAACATTGGATATGGACAGCATCTTCCACTCAATAAGGTTTGAGGAATACTGAGGTTGACGATTTCTTGTTGAAACGAGGTAAAAAGTGAAAAAAGTGTATAAAAATGTTCATTTTTTCACTGGTTTTTATACACGTATTATTTTCGACAGCCGAGATCGTGGTAAACGTATATTCGATAGATCAATAATATTTTTTCGTTAAATGAGTGTGTGTCTATGCATGGTGCCTGTGCGTGATATCTTTTATTGCTGGCTATTCCGAGTAGTCTGACGGGTCTTTCTCGAGTTGTTTCACATTTTCAATGTTTCCGGAGCGAGGTTTGTAACAGGTTCCCAGCTATCATCCTCTGCTGGATATCCTTTCCAATATATATAATAGTGGTCCACTCCATTAATAATTTTATGTCCCATTATATGGTCAACTGGGTAATCGTGTTCGGTGTTGTTCTTTGGTGGTTCGGTAAAGATCTCAGAGCGAGGCCCGAAATATAGTTGTACTCGAGAGATATTAACAATCGAATGAGCTGTGCTATTCTTTGGAAGCTTCAACTCAATGTTATTGGTACCGACTTTGAGAATCTGAAAGGGTCCATCTGCTATTGGTGCAAACTTTGTCTTATCAGCTTTCTTTCTTCGTAATAGTACCCAATCTCCTGGTTTCATTGAGGGTGCTTCAGAGCGATGTGCATTGGCATATCGGGTTTATACTGCTTGTACATCATTGATTGCATCTCGAGCTACTTCTTGGAAACATACGAGGTATTTCACGTGGTCTTTGGCATGAGGATTTCTTGTGTCCATATGTCGATATGTTCCCTTGGGGTGATAGTCATAGTTTAGATAGAATGGAGTCTGTTCAGTCATCGATTGTTGAATGTCATTGTATGCAAACTCAAGAGAAGGTAGGAGTACTTCTCAGTCTTGTTCTTGAAATGCAAAAGGCCGTATAAGCTTTTGAACAATCTTAACTGTGGCTTCAGATTGTCCATCGGTTTGAGAGTGTTCTGCAGTAGACATAAGGAGTTTTATTCCTAAAATCTTATATAAACTTTCTCAGAAATGCGATGTAAATCGAGGGTCTCGGTCGGAGATAATGTTATCAAGGAGGCCATGGTAACGGAATACATTCTGTAAGAATAATTCTGCTATTTCTTTCGCTGTTACTTTATCAGTAGTTGGAATAAAGTGGGCCATCTTGGTTAGGCGATCGACAATAACAAGTATTGCATTGTGCCCATTCTTAGATTTGGGAACCGGCATAAGGTAGTCCATACCAATGGATTGCCATGGTCGGCTTGGAATAGGTAAAGGTCGTAGTTCGCCAGATGATGGTTGTGTACTTGGTTTCATTCTTTGATAGGCATCGCATTCTTTAGTGTGTCGTCGAATGTCTTTATGCATTTCTGACCAGTAATATGCTCGTGCAATCTTACTGTAGGTTTGCACAAATTCAGAATGACCAGCAATTGGTAAGTCGTGGTTTTTGTGAATAATTGTTCTTCGAAATTCTGTGTCAGGTAAACATAGTCGCCAGGGTTCTGTTTCATCTGTCCGATAGTACAGTAGTTTGTTTTCAATGGTGTATCGTTTGTATGTACCTTTCTTCTCTTTCACCTCCTTGATTAAACCTTTAAATGGTTCTTTTTGGTATGCTTTTAGGATAGCATTTCGAGTTGCGGAATTCGGAAGTGATAAGAGTACATTAATGTGATTCCATGATAATACGTCGGCAACAACATTTTCTTTTCCGGGTTTATATAAAATCTCACAGTCATAGTCGGCTGCTCGTTCCATTCATCGAAGTTGTCGTTGATTGAGATTTGATTGTGTCTTAAGGTATACAAGTGAATGGTGATCGGTATACACTTTGAAGTGTCGTCCGAGAAGGAATGGTTACCAACGATCAAGTGCATACATAATTGCACACATTTCTTTATCGTGTACTGGGTAGTTTCTTTGGTGAGGGTTGAGCTTCTTTGATTCATATGCAATTGGATGTCCATTTTGTATTAAAATTGCTCTGACAGTTGCTTCATCTTCAGATGCATCAAGTGTAACTTCGTATTTACCATTGGGGTCTGGTAATTGCAGGCATGGATTGCTGGTCAAGGCTTGTTTCAAAGCTTTAAATGCATACTCCATTTGTTCTGTGAAGTCGATAGGACGTGAGACTGACGTCTTTTGAAGAGCATCAGTAAGTGGTGCTGCAATTCTACTATAATTCTTGATAAATTTTCGATAGTAGTTTGCAAGTCCGAGGAATGATTGTAGTTCTTTGAGCGTTCATGGTTGTGGAAAGTTGGATATAGCCTTTACGAGTTCTGGATTTGGTTTGATACCGTCAGGTCCAACAACATGTTCTAAATACTCTATTGTATCGGTAAAAAAGGTGCATTTCGATAGACATGCATAAAGTTTGTTTTCTCGTAATCATTGTAAGACTTGTCGTACATGCTTCTCGTGGTCTGCATCATTTTTCGAATATACCAGTATGTCGTCAAGGTATACAATAACACAAATATCTAACATATCGCGAAAGATATCGTTCATAAGAGATTGAAATGTTGCAGGTACATTAGTTAATCCGAATGGCATGACATTAAATTCATAGTGTCCATATCGAGTTCGAAAAGCTGTCTTATATCAGTTGGCGGCAGCTATAGCAATCTGCCAATAACCACTAGTAAGATCGATCTTACTGAATCGTTTTGCTCTATACAGTTGGTCTAGGAAGTCATCAATACGAGGTAATGCATATCGATTCTTGATTGTCTGAGAGTTGAGTACTCAGTAATCGATACACATACGAAGTCCACCGTCTTTCTTTTTTGCAAAGAGGACAGGGGCTCCATATGGACTGGTTGATGGAGATACCTTTCCATCACGTAATAACATACTGAGTTGTTTTCGAAGTTCTTGAAGTTCCATCTGTGAGAGGCGAAATATTCTTCTAAATTGTGGAGCTGAGTCAAGGTGCAAAGGTATATCGTGTACTACTTTGCGTTCAGGTGGCATTCCAGGTGATAGTCTATCAAGAAAGACATCAGAGTAGTCATTCTTTACCCAAGGTGGAAACTTGAATAAGTCAAGACCCTCCTCTATAGTTTTGATGGTTGCAATGTATAATTCGGTGAGTTTGTTCTTTCTGATCTCTGCTTTGAGCCGACTTCGAGAGATGACTGAGATCTAAATAGGCTTATCGAGGTTTCGGACGAGGGGCAACTCTATATCATTGATCGATATAGTGTTTTGTTCAGAGTGCGTTATGAGCTTCCTACCATTTAGAAATGGCATGTCGAAGATAGCATCACAACCAGGGAGCGGCAATACATATAATGCCTTTGACTAAGTTATCGTTCCAACTTCCATTGATAGTTTCTTTGTCTGGGTATCGAGGTTAAACTGACCAGCATTTCGTACTGCCAGTTCTACAGGGATTGGCTTGCAGGGGTAACATGAAATATTGCTGTTTCATACAAAGTCAGTAGAGAGTACATATATACTACATCCACTGTCTAGCATGATTCGAGGATTATGTTCATTGATTTTCACATAAACCACAGGGGGTCTAAGTTCTTCTGGTTTCTCGTGAATTCCAAGGTATCCGAAGTCGATTCTGGGTTCTTCTAATCGTAGTTTCTAAGTTCTTTCGGATTTTTCGGCAGGGGTTCTAGGTGTTTCATGGGGTTTCTGGGGTCCCAGGGGTTCTTCAGCAAGGGTACTAGATGTTTCATAAGGTTTCGAGAGTTCTAAGAATTCCGACTTTGTCATAAGGTTCGTAAGTATTTCGTTAATCGTAGTATCATGAGTTTGAAGGGTAAAAGAGGGTGCTGTTTCATAAAGTCTCTGGCCAATAGGGGCACCCCAGTCTACTGGCGCTTCAGGTTTCCCAAATTGCTACCAATCTTGTTAGGACATTCTTGTGCCATATGTTCTTGCTTTCGGCATTTGAAACAGGCACCGATATTGCATAAATGGGTTCGTTCCTCTTTAGTGAGATTTGTAAGTTTCATCGGTTGAAGTTTTGTCTTGAGTGCATCGATTTTAATAGTTGAAAAAGCATCGTGATCTGTTGTATGAAGGGTATCAAGCTGCATTGGCTCTCCACGATTACCTTCTTGGTGGGAGATATTAAATGAGAAGGAGCCATAGTAGCGCTGATTTGCCCTATTACGATAGTATCAAGCGTCGAAAGTATCTGCCTATTTTACCGCCTCTGCAATAGTTTTTGGGTCTCAGAATTCAAGTTCAGTTCGTGTATTTGACTTGAGTCCACGTATGAACTTATCAATGAACTCTTCTTCATTGATAGTGTTAAGTTGCATTGCGATTCGAGCGAGGTGTGAATGATATTCTTGAACTGATCCGATCTGACGAGCTTCAGCCCATTGATCATGTAGTCGCCGCATGTGATTTGGTCTTACGAAGTAATCGAGTAGTGCAGTTTTGACAGTGGCTCATGTAAGCGTAGAGGGGTCTACTTTGCCAAAGTTATATCGAAACCAAGTTGCTACTTCATCGACAAAAATTGTGTTGAGATAGTGAAAGATTAATGGAGGTTCAGCACCGGTAATAGCGAAATAGCTGTCCATAGATGCGATCCAGTTATCGATCTTTTGGTAGTCTCTTGTGCCATCGTATTTCTCGAGTTGTTTAGGCTTAAGATGCATGGTGACCATGATGAGATGTACTTGTAATAGGAGTTATCTGGGATAGTTCGAGGTTTATAACGTGAGATGTAAGTTGTTTCAAAGTTATTGAGGTTTGTATCGAGTGATCATGCTCTCGCTATCACGTATAAAGTGCTGTTGCTTTACCAAGTTTTGAGTCTTAGTTTTGACTTAATAGGTGTCTAGGGTTCTGGGGTTCAGGGTTCAGAGTTCAAGGAGTGAGAAATCCAAAGTTCATATTTAAAATCTAACTTGCGATCTATCTTCTTGTTTCCCTTTTTAAGAGAGTAGTCCATCTATTTATACTTGTTCTAAACTCTTTCCATATAACCATGATTATAAATCCAATCCTTCTAAGCATCTTTCGAAACTTCCTTCTTTCTTCTTTTTCTTCTTTAGAATCCTTTCGGCAATTTCCATCTCTTTCTAGAATTCTTCCGACAATTTCCATAGAATTCTTCTGACGTTTTCCATTCTTTTCTATACTGTATACTTACATATGCTAGTACATTACACAAAGCTTAAACAGTAGATGTTATAATGAAGCTATTTTCTAAAGTCAAACATTAGCTCATTATCCAATTCCTTGGACTCCAAGACATTTAAGAATCAGCTTTTGTTTCTTGTTTCATCTTCTCTTAATTATTTTAATATATTTTCTTCATCTCATCTCATTTTGTTTCAAATTCATTAAGATATTGTGACCTAACTTTTCCATCCGAACCACTACGCCATTACGAGATCGCTCCTTCAAGCTTTATTGTTCATTTAGGAAAAACAAGCCTCTAAAAAGTAAAATAGGTGTTGGAATGTAGAGTTAACCCTGTGTAGCAGTTATGACATCTTCATATATTCTCATTTTGCCTAGTAATTCATCATCTTATATTCCATTAGAGAGACATATCTGAAGATGTCATGGGCCAGAGATATTTCTATACTATATAGAGCATGCTGACCTCCTGTGATATAATATAAGATAATCAATTATTAGATAAAATGAGAATATATGAAGATGTCGTGATTGCTACACAGGGTTAACCCTATATTTCAATACCTATTCTACTTTTTAGAAGCTTGTTTTTCCTAAACGGACAATAAAGCTCAAAGGAGTGATCTCGTAATAGCGTTGTAGTTTTGATGAAGGAGCTAGATCATAATATCTTAATGAATTTTAAACAGAATTGAGATAAAATAAAGAGAACTTATTAAAATGATTGATAGAGGATGAAGTGAGAAGTAAGAGGCTGATTTTTAAACATCTTGAAGACCAAGGAGTCGGATAGCGAGCTGGTGTTTGACCTTAGGGAGTGGCTTCATTATAACGTCTACCGTTTAAACTTCAAATTCGATATAGATAACTTGAACATTTCCTTTAACGATGTGGTTTCTGACATGGTGTCTTCTGACTTCAATGTGTTGTACTTTCCTGTAGAATGCTTCGGATTCAGCTAGGGTGATGAAGCTTTAATTATCACAAAACATTTTAACGTTCATTGAGATTGGTGTCTGTTCGATCTCGGCTATCTTTTGACAGAGGTATAGTAACTCGTATATAGAGTCTGAGAGAGCTATGTATTCTGCTTCTACTGTTGAGAGAGCAACATTTGCTTGCTTGTGGGATCTCCAGGATATTGGACCAGCATGGAGAAAGAATACATAGCCACAGAATGGTTTGCAATCATCTGGATCTGAGGCATAAGAGCTGTCAGAGTAGCTGTGAAGTTCTTGTTCTTGTGAATAGATGATCGATAGGTTTTAAGTGTCAACTAGGTAATGATAGAGGTGCTTCATAGCTACCATGTGTGTCGAGTTCGGGTTATTTATGTATTGAGAGAGCTTGATGATGGCATAAGCTATATCTGAGTGGGAGACTATTGTGAGGTGAATAACTGAGCCGTTCATTTGTTGGAATAGCTGTTTGTCAGCTAGAGAATCATGGTCTTTAATCTTCTGAAGCTGAGTAGATGGAGGCAAGGAAGTCAATTCTGGGTGAGTGTCATTCATGTTGAACTTCTAAAGTATTTTGTTGATGTAGTTAGACTAATTGATCGCGATGTCTAGTTCTATTTTCTGAATTTGTAGTTCTAGGAACATTTCGACGTTGCCTAAGAGCTTTATTTTGAAGTGTATTACAAGTTGATTAAAGGTTTTGAGGATGTTTTCTTGATCCTTTGCCTAGGAGGAGGATGTCGTTAACATAGATGGCTACGATGATGCTTGTGTTGATATCTAGATAGATGCAAGGGTCTATATCACATTGCTTAAAGTTTGTCGCCTTTATAGTAATAGAGAGCTTATGGTACTAAGCGTTTTCAGACTGTTTTAGGCCATATATCGCTTTGAGGAGGCGATAGACTTTATCTTCTTGGTCAAAGATTTTGAATCCTCTAAGCTATCTGATATATATTTCATGGTGGAGGTTGTCATTGAAGAAGGCGATGTATACGTTTGTATAGAGGAGGAAGAGACTGTGGGCTGCTGCTTCTGCTAAGAGGATACGAAGGGTTTCATATCGAATTACTGATATATATATATCTTATTATAGTCAAGACCTTCTATTTGTGTATATTCTTTTGTAACTAAGTGACCATGGAATCAATCATCGTCTTTGAGTCTATATACCCATTTAGAGTCAACAACTTTGTGAGCTGGAGGGAGAGTGACTAGAGGGCCTAAAACGCCTTTATTGAACATGCTTTTTACTTTTGTCTTCATGGAAGCGATCTATTGTTGACAGTCTGGGCTAGCTAATGCTTCTTCATATGTTTTGGGATCGAGCTTGATCTTAGATAGAAACATGTTTACATGTTTTTACATGGTTCTTTTCATTCTTCTTGTAGTCATAGTGAAGGGAACAGTTGGTTTCTTGGCTTTTTGTAATTGTGCTGTTGGTTCGGTAGAGTCTGCATTTGGTGTTGCATTTGGTGTTGTTTGGTTCTGGCTTTTGTGCTCTTTAGAAGTTAAATGTTTGCTTATGGTGTCTGGTTCTGAATGTTTGGATCATATGCTTTCATCGTCTGAATGCTTTTCTTTATTAGGAGTATTATACTCAGAGCTGGGTGAGTGAGAAGGACCTGGTTGCCTTTCTGTGTTGTAGTCTTCACCTATATTAATGTCTATATCCTCTTCGTCTGAATCATATAGGGAGATATGGACTATGTTGGTTTGCTCGAGAGGGTCTTGAAGGTCTATTGGAGTTGTTTAATCTATGTTCATCGAGTACTTGATAAAGTCTATTGGAGCGAAGAAATGATCCTCGATGAATTTGATGTTTCTTATGAAGTGAATCCTCTTTATCTTAGGGCTATAGACTTTGTAAAGGTGTTCTAAATGATGTCCTATCAAGCATGTCTTTAAAACTCTGTCTGAGAGCTTGTTTTTGTCTTCTCTTTATGTAGAGCCTAGCCAAACATAGACGATGCAACTGAATATATGAATGTGATCTAGATTTGGATCTTTATCATAATAAGCTTAGAATGAAGAGATTTTGCTTGGCAGTACAGTGGATGGGAGACGATTCCAGATGTATACAGTGGTTTCTAAAGCTTGTAGCCAAAAGTTGAAAGGCATGTTGGCCTGTTTGAGCATATTTGAATGGTATTCATGAGAATCCTGTTCTGAACTTCTGTTTTTCCATTCGATTTGGGAGAATAAGCCACTGTAGACTCATATTTTATTTCCATTTATTTCCAATCTCTTTTCATTTCTTTGAGAAATTCAGTTCCTTCATCTACATGAATTCTCTTAATCTTTTTGCTAGTCTCTAGCTCGGCTTGTGCCCTGAACTTAGTGAAGATGGTCTGTACACCTGTAGCATGCTTTGTAATGTACTGGCATATGTAAGTATACAGTATAGAAAAGAATGGAAAATGCCGGAAGAATTCTATAGAAATTGCTAGAAGAATTCTAGAAAGAGATAGAAATTGCCGAAAGGATTCTAAAGAAGAAAAAGAAGAAAGAAGGAAGTTCTGGAAGATGCTTAGAAGGATTGAATTTATAATCATGGTTACACTGAAGGAGTTTAGAACAAGTATAAATAGATGGGCTACTCTCTTGAACGGACAAGAAGATAGATCGCAAGCTAGATTTTAGATATGAACTTCGGATTTCTCACCCCTTGAACTCTGAACCCTGAACCCCAGAACCCTAGACACCTGTTGAGTCGAAACTAAGACTCAAAACTTGGTAAAGCAACAGCGCTTTACATGCTTGGTTCTCAGTCCAGCAACTCATCTATAGTCAGACTTTCTGTCTGTGATGCTGACTCAATATTTGCAACTGTCTAATTCGATAGATTCTGGACCCTAGAGGTCTAGAGGGAGAAGCTCAAGGATATCTTTTGCCTTTGTTGATTGATTGTAAGAGGAGGATCACATCTTCGAGAGAATGCAAAGCTCACAACGTGATGAATCAAAACTTACTTATTTGGCTCTAGGAATTGAACGTATAATGGTTGAAGGGGGATGGCCTAGGTGGATATGAAGGCATTTGGCTGATATTTTGGAAAGACTCGAGGTATCTTTTACTATGGTATAGGCTGAAAGAGCGTGAGAGGTGCCAATGGTGGTATGGAGTTCATAAAGTAAGTTTTTCGATAGATTGCCTTCTAGATGAAAGTTAACCTTGTGTATGATGAGCTTTTGTCTGTGTTCTACAAATTGGGGAATGAATCCTTGCTTCACTCCAGCTCCTATCGAAAAGAGAAAATAGGGAGCTTCTGGAATATAAATGACCTTAGTGATATTCACTTACCCTGATGTGTTTCTAAGAGTAATAGTGTCGCCTTTCGATGCATATACTTCACGATCGTCTGCTACTGTAATTGAAATTTATTGATGAAGATCATGGAGGTCTGTAAAATCTGTTTAATTGTTTGAAATAAAGACATTGTAGGCTGAGTCTGCCAACTAAGTCGTTCATATGGGTACTTTACTAAGTAAGATGATCGAATGTTTGTAGTTTTTAGTGATTGCCATATTGCTGAAGAAAGGTCTATTGGATGTGTTCGACGTCTGATATTGACTTTCTACATAGAATTGAAAGATATTCTGCTATTGGGAGGCGCCTGGAGCACTCTGTTGGCTCTGTTAGTTCTGGTATTGTTACACCTATCTATTGTTGTTGTTCTCCCTTTGCTGTAACTGAGAGGGCTTGAGCGGAGCGCCTCTTGAAGACGAGAGTTGCGCCTTGATATGAGCAGGCATCAGTCTGCTTCATTGAAATATTTCCTTATTTTCATCTGCTTGTTTTCCTCTGCAATTCTTTATGAAATGTCCTGGTTTCCAACAATAATAGCATAAGGACTTTGGTTTAGTGTGGCCGCCATTGTTGTGTTAATTGCTATTGCCCTGATGTAGTTTCTTGCTTGATGATTGGGTTGTCCTTGCTCTTATTGCCATCGCGATATTCTCTTTGAGTTAGAGCCTTTCTCATTCCCCGTGCTTAGTTACAAAGTTCTGTATAGGAGAGGTCTGTACTATCGTAGGCCTTTATCCCTTTTATTCAAAATGACCATGATTCTGAGAGGGACTGGAGAAGAGCGACTTTCGCTTCTTCGTCTGTCAAACCACTGTTGGTGCCTCGTAATGTTGAGAGTCTAGTTAGGAGTGTATCTAAGGCATTGATGTGTGTATAGATATCTGTGGACTCCATTTTGAGTGTAAAGATCTTTTGGTATATTATTACTATTAATATAGCTGATTCAACTATGAATTCTGCCTCTAATTCTTTTCAGAGCTTGGCTGAATTTTTTGAATACTTAATGTATTTTGCTTTAAGATTTATGGGCAAGCAATCTAGGATATACATCATAGCAATTCTGTTTTTGTCTATCCAATTATCATAATTAGAGCTATCTTCATCATCTTTTGATAGACATAGCTGACCTTCAATGACTTCTAGGATGCCTGTGATTTCAAGGAGTTATGTTACTTGCATTGACTATGTCGTCCAGTTAGATGGTTCAAAAGTAGGAAGCTTGAGCATACTAACCCGTTAGATCTATATCTTCATCCATTTTACTTTGGCTTATGAAGGTGGAATAGGAGGAGTGAAAGAGATTATTAACTCAGTCAACATATCAATAAGGCTTTATAGACGAATTGAACGATGTTCCGAGGAATGGATTAGATTTGATGACGACAATGGGTAAAATCTTGTTTGTGTGTATGCAATTGGACTCGGAGATAGAGGTTTAATGCGTCTCTGGGCTCATAACCTGATATAATACAAGATAATCAATTACTAGGCAAAATGAGAATATATGAAGATGTCGTGACTGCTACACAGGGTTAACCCTACGTTCCAACATCCTGTCACACGCTAGCTATCAACCTTTGTCCATCTCCGTACTCTTATTCCTCTGTATTCCTATCACCTCGCCTGTGCTTTCCTCTCGATCCGCTTCACACGCACCTTCCTCCTCGTTCCTGAGCTCTTGTCGTGCGGCCCCTGACATTATACCTGTCTTGTGGCCCCCTTATGACGGTATTGATTTACTGCCATCGCGTAATGTATTTTGTGCTTCTTTTCAGTTCAATTCTTTAGGAAAAAACAATCTGTACTCCCCTTATCCAGTATCCCAACTACCCGACGCGATAGCAGATCAATATAGCATGGAAACGTTCAACACCTGAGAATAGACGACAGCATCGATGGTCTATAGACGCCTTACGTTCCGGAGAGTTCGTTGAAATAGTTCAAAGTCCTGCACGATCACTGCTCGCTCCTCCATATCTTGAAGCTCCGTGCGCTCATCCTCGACACTCTCTCCAAATATGGCACACAAATTTGCCTCAGAACGTAAATTGGCGTCGGTATCAACAGTTTGTATACCTACGTGTTTTATTTCAGCGGGATTGTTTGAGCGGTTGAAACTATTCAGCTCACTACGCGCCACTCCTGGGGCCCGCTGACAACCCCTGCGCCTTCCACAGCCTTCAGTCAAGGAACAGTTATCGAGTAATAGCAGGTACGCGCTATATTATGCTTGGTTATTTTTGCCTTGCGTTGTTTCATATGAGGATCCATCATTTGGGAAGGACACGCGACGAGTAACATTTATCTCCAAGTTTTCCAATCACTCACATTTCCCCCATCCTTCCATCACTTATTTTTACACTTAATTTGCAACATACTTTGGCCTTGCTCTGCTTTGTCGAAAATAGGGTGGCGGGTATTATTTTTGGAGTTTGGTGAACCATTTGAGAAGTTCGACATGCGCACGACTTGACCTTGTTTGCACAATGTGAGTTTGGCAGCGTGTCCTGGGGGGACATTCCATTGTCGCCTCAGGTTTTCGTGACTATTGGGGATGCAGATGGATCGGGTTTTACGTACCCGATCCTCATTTGGAACAGAACACCAATCCGTGGACAGCACATTTTGTGTCGTTTTGTGCAGCGGGTGATTACGATCTCAAGCACCTATACGGACGAGAAAACCACGATAATACTACGACAAACGATAAACCTTAAAGATGATAGTAACGACGACGACAGGTTTTTCAACGGTAACCAACGATTGAAAGGATCTGGGCAGCCCAGGAGTGAACGTCATGACTGCTATACGAGACTTACCCTAGATGTTTCGCTTCCACGACGTTTCGGGATGGTCTGCTATGCAGTCGCACGGTCCTCTCAGGAGATGAACGCGTGCGTGGGGATACAAAGTTGTATCTAAGGTGGTCTAATCATATAGATAGGTAATCAGGCGACATTTTGAATAATCGACACATCACCCTAGACTTGCATCCGACATACAGTATTATATTATAATAATGCCAGGCATTCCCGGGTGGCATAGGTATAGGCCGACTAACACGTTGAACCCAATATGGAAGGTCGACTAACGGAGAGGATATCGGGTAGGCTCAAGGGCCGAACCGACTCAACCGAGTTTCTGGGGGGTGAGATGCGACTCGGTGTGGTCGAGTTGCTGACACGCTAATCTCTCACTAGGTCAATATTGATGATAACGAATATGTGGCTTTTCGGATATTGTTCCCATAAAACTACATAGATATATTCACAGATAAATAATTAGGGAAGCATTCACTTCGAAGCCATTTCTTTCTCACTAATTGTCGACTCCCTCCTGAGCACTTTTGTACAACCTTGGCAATAGTTTCCTACCATCAGTGGGAGCATACAAGGCATCTACCTTCTTCCTTACGCAGTTCCCATTTGCTTCCAATGCTGACGAGCAAAGCGTACAGTGAGGTTATAAATGCCCAGCTTGCAACCATGACTGAGACGACCAAGCTACCGGACGACTTGAGTTGAAGGTCCGTACAGGAATATAGCATCTTGAAAGTCACTTCGCTTGTCTTTATGGCGTTGGTTCGGTTCAGGGGTTCAAAAGGGGGTAATGTATAATTGAAAAGTGGAAGCACGGTGTTGGTTAAGTAGGAGGAGTAAATTGCAAAGAGTGTCTCGTTGACAAAGATATTATTCGTTGCAGGATATTTTACCAGTCCGTCGCCAATTAATATCCCAGAGTCGTCATATTGAAATGTTGTGGGAGACACTTGGCCAAAGTCGAGCAGTATGGTCCAATAGTGGCTGACGAACATCCAATTCATCAGTCGCCAGAAATCAAAGTCGGTAATATTTGCGCGTGCAGCATATCCATTAATCAATGAAATCGTCGGGTTAAGGATCTCATTGAACAGATTAAAGCCAGTCATGTTCGTTTGAATCAAGTCAACTTCGCCGGTTGGAAGAAATATGATCTTGAGGGACTGTATGTCCATACTCTGTGACATCTGATAACTGACAAACATAGTCCACGATCCGTTGGCTGGAGTCTCACTGTCGAAGGTGTCTAATAAATAAGCGATATCCGCGAATAGTGAATGTCACCTGTGTAAGCGAACCGTATATATGACAAGTCTGAGTTTATAACACTTTCGCGAAAAAACGACTGTTTATCACGGAGCACGTTTAGGGGACTTTGGTTCGGTGATAAACTGTACCACAGCTGCCGAGCGACAACGGCCCACAGAATCACAGCGTCCTGGATGTCCTGCTGTCCAGTGAGATGTTGGAGCTCTTCTAGATATGCGGGATATTCAATCGCTTGGGACACAATCCCTTCGTCTCCGCTTGTCTGAAGGTAAAGGTACTTCGAAGATGTTGTATTGCATCCTACAAGCGCCTGACCATAGTCAGCCAGGAAATCGAATAAAGGTTCCTACCGTAGCCTTCAAATCGTCAGAGACAGGGTATAGATACTCGGTGAGTTTCAAATACGTTATGGAACAGTCGGTGAAGGCATTGTTGGTGTAATTGACTCCATCAATATCGCTACCTGTGCCCGTGTGACTCGAGTCCTGGAAGTCGACCAATTGATACAAATAGAAATTGAACGAACTATTCGTGGCCATGTCTATGTATCGTCAAAATGATCAGCGGAAGAGATACAATCGTTCAGCTTCAAAATCGCAGGCTCGCATGTCCGATGACTATAAGGCCGATTACGACCAGGAACAAGAACGTCGTACCAAAGACCGTGCGTTGTATTGAAGTCCGTAGAAGAGTAATTGACAGTGTCATAGCCCACCACCACGACGTTGATCAGCACGACCAGAACAATGTATATTGTCCCCGCAATGAGAGCAAAATAGGTGAACCCTGGAATTGTGACCGGGCGAGACACTGGGTATTCAAATAGCGCCATTTCTGTACGACTCCATTCTGGCAAAACTCCAACCTTTTATCCCATGGCCGATCGACTATTTTCGAACTTGCTTCACTATTTCCGACTTTGAGTTTTACGCGTATTTTTGGAGCTCTCTTCATGTAATGCACCGCCATATACACTCGAACCTTAACTGCTCCTCAGCCAGACCGATTGACATCAAGTGTAACGCGGAAGTACAGCTTGCATTATCCGTGACAAATGTGGGGCACCCGAGACTAATGATTGGTCCACACGCATTCCGACCACTTTCCGCTTTGCCAACACACGACTAAATATAGCCACGAAAAACCCAAAGATAAGGCAGAGACAGAGGCATTCGGTTCACATTGTCAATTAAGTTGGAGGCAGGGTCCGTGTTAGCCGGGCTTCTATTTTAAGTCGCGCGCTGCCATTTCCATCAACACTGCCTTCCAGGCTTTATCAAGCTAGAATTCAACGGGGATCTATGAAGACTATAATTATTCACTTTTCAATGACAAATTACCGACTCGCATTTCTATTTTCGTGTTCAACTCGCAATTACAACACTTGTCATTTGACATATAATAGCCATAATGGTCTACGTGTGTTTAGCGACACATCCCCATGCAATACTACTATATCTTGATTTCCTTCCTTGTATCCGTCACCATCGCGGCCAATAAACGCGGCCGACGTGAGGAATGCCAATGCAACATCCGCATTAATGTAGACATAATTCCAACGATTGACGCGCCTTTACGGGTGCTCAAACAATGCGAGCAGGTCGAAGTGTCATGTGAATACTTTTCCGGCCTGTTGCAAAATGTCGCCTCAGAAGCAGTTCTCGACCCCTTTGGCAGTGACGGAGCATTTGCGGCCTTCGATGAACATGGAACCTTGGTAGCGTTCATCCGTCCAGATACAGGTGAAAGCCGACTGTTCCCTCATTTCGAGTGCCTCGAACCTGGCGAAGATTCGGCGGAGAAGGCCGTCGCCGTTGCCACACAACTCGTCAAAGATTCCTCCCTTTTCCCCAAGGACGACACTAAACTTGTGGTCTTGGCTCCAAAAACAATATTTACCTCCACATCGACTGGGAAGGGCAACAGCACAGAACCTGTCGAACTCCTGTCTTTCGTCCGACTAGCACGCCAAATCGAGGGGATCCAGGTAGATGGACCTGGTACCCAGGCGACAATCGCTGTTGATGGCAACGGCCGCGTTCAAGCGTTTGCCCATCGATATCGTCCAGCGTTTTTTACCGATCAGTACATTGTTCCATACACTCCAGAAAAGGTTGCTCAGTTGATTATCGACGATCTTGCCGGCACGTGCATGACAGACGAAGTCATTATCGACCAGGTCATTGTTACCTACTATGACGGCGGAGATGGATATATACACCCAGCCTATCGTTACCAAGGCTCTATTCAAGGGAATGAGTCTACTCCTCACGGTCACGTTCTCGGCTCTATACCAGCCGGACCTGGTCTTGGCTGGCTGAATCCGCCTCCGGAAAAACAATTCCCCAATAACAGCAGTCCTTCGTTCGGTCGCTATGCGAAGAGATACCAGGGCCCTGAGCGGCGCACTGTTGGCCGTTATATCGCTCAGGCTGACTCTACTCTATGGCTCGAAAGCGCCACGGCCTTCTTTGATAACCTCCGGCTGGCGACGTCCTTCGGAAGCAAATTGTCTTTCATCGACCAGCAATACCTCGAAGCCAATTCGTCCATGTTCGTCTCGGATCGAAACCAGTTTGTCAATAGTGTGCAAATCGCTCTGAACGAAGTACACGGAGATTGGGATAGATTCAGTACATACAAAACCGATGGCGATATCGTCAGCCTATCACAGATCGCAGCGGCGGGCGGTTTAGGATGTGGCGCCGACGGTCGGCTCGCCTATTGGATATTACATTCATGCGAGGTCGTCCCAATGCAGACCGATTTCTTGACCTCGTTCGATGTATGGTGGGGGATCTTCCGTGGCCTCCGCTCCGTAGTTGGGTATAGGACTGATATGTGGATTGACGATGGCGTGACTGCAAATTTTGGATTGTGGCTCGGCCTCGGTGCAGGAGTCGTCCCTGCCTGGTTTTTAGAACTGGCAGTCACTAACTTGTATGGCACCGATAATGAAGTCTATTTCGATTATAATCGGGGCGGTATCGAGCCTCTGGGTCGTCCGTCCTCGGTCACTGTTTGCGGGCATATGGACGACACGGCATTTGATCTTGAAGGGTTGGACGACCCTACTTGTTTGGTAGAATTATGGATGGAGAATTGACAAATCCGGGCGTGGTATCGATATATATACTGTAGTGTTTAAGAGTTTTGGACAATATATAATATACAATTAGATTGAGGAAAAATATAAAACCCAACCTAACCACTATGCCAAACGGGAATCCCCAGAGAGTTACGATGTGACGGTCGCGAGGTCTCGAGGTCTCTTGATGCGTACAGAACGGACACAGGAACGAGGAGATCGGATTGAGATGGATGAACGTGGATTAGGATATACAACATTGACGAGGTTTAACAGGGAGGTCTAACGGGCTAACAGGTATCAGGTTGGCAGATGATCACGATGATCTGATCATTCCGCGTTTGTGGTTATTGCATAAGCTTCGCACAAATTCGTTACCCTGGTATGAATGCTCATCGGTCAGAAATGAACCGTCATAAGCGCCACCAATTTCCCGATGTATGGCGGCGAACACAATTATAGTGTGAGAAACGCCAGAAATGAAGGTTCATTTCTCTGGGCATACAGGTTAGAAAATCAGACCAATCAACAGTTTAAGTTAGGCCTCGTTGAGAACGGCTGGTTGCAGTAGTCAGAACAATTGAGCAGCCGAGTCCTATATGTTAATGGCTGGATTGGCAGGGACGCTTGGGCCGCAGCTTGGCACGCCGTGCAGGATCGTAGCAGTCGGTGCGTGATAGAACGCGATGATGGTCAGCGAGGGGAAAGAATCCTGATTGCAGTCACGTACGAAATACCCTAATATCCTAAATTGTATTATTTATGGTTATTAATAATGGGGGTTAGGATAGAGGTTAACTAGCCCCGTCTGAATCACCTTTTCGCGCTGATTCTAATGAATTACTTTTCGTGTCGATAGCGTTGAAACTCACGGAGATCTTGGTGGATTGTGAGCCCACCTGATCATCCACGAGTGTTGATCTCGGACTTGATTCTGCACCGCGAAAGAGGAAGGAGAACTGAGCCAGCGGAGGGGATTATTTTGGGTTGGGGAAAGCGGAATGTGGTTGCACAATGAATAGCCGCAAAACCTCTGCTCCGCAAAAGCGGCGCGAATGATCGGCACCCCACTAATAGTAGCCAATCAATGGATGGAATAGTACGGCTAGTTGCACCGCGGGACTGCGGACCGTGAGGTTTTCTTGGTTCAAACCCAATTCACCCGAGGTTTTTCGGGCGCACTTTTTGCGTGAGTTCTGATGCACCGGCAATCCCGTCGCTTAGCTCAGCAGCGAATTAATTCAAACTTTTACTACGAAACCACGTCCAGGCATCGTCAATCAACTCTGGAACGCACCGTCACGCCCATTCCTGCATCCAACCACGAATCATCCGATTTGTAGCAACACGTCCCGTCCCCGTCGTTGCCGTCACTTCCTTTGGCCCGCCGGGTTCTTCCTCCACACCTCCTCGAAGGATGTCTTCAAATCGCCGTTATCCACGCCGGAGGCATCAACTATTCGATTTCGCAGACTTTACCATTACGGAGAGCGTCAGAACAAACAGAAGCGCGACGTTTATCCCGTCGTCATCTGCAATCCCGGTCAAGATCGGACCGAGATGGGGGTTCAGCGACTCACGTCGATATCAATCTCGACGATCCAGACCCGAATACTGTCATATCCGTAAATACAACGTCATTGAATTGGAATTTTAATTAGGTCCACCATCACCTTGATTTTATCACCTTGATTTCAAAGACGTTGTCTTGTTGATCACTCCACCGCTCTAAATTTCAATTTTGACCAACCAAATGTAGATCACTGCTCCACCACAGAAATCACCGCTCTAAATTTCAATTTCGACCAACTAAAAAACAGTATCTGCACCTCATACTGGCAGCCACACCACTAAAATAAAACAGTTTGTGATATACATTGTGACTGATTAAGATTAATCCCTTACCTACCCACTATAATCTGAAGAAATACGACGTATTTTTTTTGGTTGTCCATGTTAAAAGCGATCAGACCTACCCACTATAATCGGCAGAAAGGAGACGTCTTTCTCACCTTAAAGACGATCGGACCTAATTAAAATGACTTCAAGTTTCGACGTCAACTTTCTCGCAGGGGACTGCCATATTATAATATAAT
>Ga0335078_10002982_pt1 | contig 25329 bp, 25 predicted proteins | sample Lox_Sample_32_FD_206711 | JGI IMG/M metagenome (GOLD analysis project Ga0335078, IMG submission 206711) | Soil microbial communities from Loxahatchee National Wildlife Refuge, Florida, United States - Lox_Sample_3.2 | ecosystem: Environmental > Terrestrial > Soil > Wetlands | place: USA... | reverse complement strand
AGTTATGCCTGAAATGGCGGCCTTTTTCTATGCTGAATTACGCTTGCCTGTTTACTACTGGTGAGAAATTCGGGCTAGGCCTGCAGATCTTCACGCGGCAAGCCCATCAGCTCCAGTGCCCGCGAAAACTTGCAATCATGCGCTTGGTTTCCATTTATTCAGAAATGCCCGGATATCCTCTGGCGCCAGCGCCCGCGCCTTAGAAAATTCCCCTCCCTGCTGGCTATAGAGTAGCTTGCCTTTACCATTCAGCACAGCCAGCGACGGGACTTTCTGCATAGGTACGCCGTACTGTTGCATGAGATCCAGGTTCCTGTTGAACTCGCCCACGTCTACGTGGACCACAACATAGTTCCGCTGCAAGATCGCGGCAAGGTCGGGACGATGAAATGCCAGGTCCAGCACGTGGCAGTCATAACACCAATTCGCGCCGAAAACGATCAACACATTCTTATGTTCTTTCGATGCGCGGGCCAGCGCCTGCTTGATCTCCTGATGAGCGTCCAGTCCCGGGGCATAAATGACCTTGCTGGTCGAGGTCGGCTGCTCCAGCTTGGTGGGGTCGCTGCGTTTGGTCGCGACCAGTTTCCAGCCGTCCAACTGCTGCTGCCATAGCTGGCCTTCAGTGACATAGACGACCTGATCGGCTGAAGCTGTGCCGGAGTGGACCTCCGCCTCGAATACTACCTGCTGCAGACCGGCCTGCGGCGATGTGGACGCGATCACGTTCAGCTTTATCCGTCGCGCCTTCAGGCCAGTCCAGAAAGCAATGTCGGCATCCGGGCTGCTTTCCCCAGCCACGGCCTGAATCTTTGCGGGCGGATTGCTGCTGTACATCGGTTTCAGCAGGGAAGCATTACCGCTGGTCACCGCAGTCTTCCACTGTTCCAGCGGCGGAAACACCGCCGAAGGAGATGATTGTCCCACAATGTAGGATGTAGAGAGACAAACGAAAAAAGTTGCACGAACAACCCGATGCTTTACCACATCAACTCCCAGACGTTTATCCGCTGCGAACAAGCAGCGGGTCCTTCGGCCCCGGACGCAAACAACGCGCGCCTTCCTCGGGATGACAACTTTTAGGGGCGGCTTTTTGGCACGGCTGAAGCCGTGCCCTGTTACAAATCTTTAGAGTCCCGCGTAATAAGGAATTACTGAAAGCTTTAATGTCCCCCGTGATATGGATGTCCTTTCAAGATGCTGAATCCGCGATAAAGCTGCTCCAGCAAGACCACTCGGACCAGCTCGTGGGGCAGGGTGATCTTGCCAAAGGATAAGATAGTTTTCGCGGCCGCTCGGGTCGCATCGCTCCAACCGTCTGCCGGCCCCACCGCGAACAGCAGCTCCTGCGTAGCGTGAGACTGGTGATATTCCAGGAAGTTAGCTATCTCTTCGGAGCTGAGCTGGCGGCCGCGCGAGTCGAGCAGTACCAGCACCGGTTGCGTGCGTCCGCCCTTTTCCAGCAGCTTCAGCAACTGCGCTTCCGATTGCAATTCCTGCGCCTCGCAAGCCGCGAAGCGCGACAGCCGCTTGAGGTACTCAGCGGTGAGCGATTGGATGGGCGCGCTCTTGGTCCGACCAATCCAGGCGACGCGCAGCTTCACGGGCCGAAGCCCTTGCGCTTGCTGGAGGCGCGTTTGTGGGCAGCGGCCTTGGCCGGCGCGCCCGACTTGGCAGCGCGAGCTTTTGCCGCTTTCTTGGTTGCCGGCTTGCGGGTGGGCTTTTCCAAATCAGCCAGCTCCAAACGCGTTGCGCTCTTCCAGAGCCGTTCCAGGTCGTAAAACTTGCGCGCGCTTTCGGAGAAGATATGCACCACAAAATCGACGTAGTCGATCAGCACCCACTCGGCTTGGTTGTAGCCCTCCGTGTGCTTCGGCTGGATGCCGGCGGCGCTCAGCTTCTGGTCAATGTCGTCGGCAATGGCCTGCACCTGGCGTGGATTGGTGCCAGAGCACAGCAAGAAATAATCGGTGAAGCCGCTGGCCTGCTCATCGAGCTGCAGCACGCTGATGTTCTCAGCCTTCTTTTCCTGGCAAGCGCGCACGGCAATCGCCACCTGCGCCCCCACATCGTCCTTCTTCATGCATTCGCTCGCATTCGTTATTTGGCTTTCGCTAATAGCCGCTAGCTTCGGCGCCCCAGGCTCGCGTCCGTCGTTTGGATGCTAACCCGGGCCCACGGTTAGCCCAAAAAGATAGGCGAACATGGGGCACCCACTGGCCACTAGTCGCTGGCCACTGGTTTCCGATACAGCCGTTCCTTCTGGATGTATTCGGCCACGGCATCAGGCACCAGTCTTTTCAGTGCCCCGCCGCGCCCGACGGCGGCGCGTATCTGCGTGGCTGAAACATTTTCGTGGGTTTCGGGCAGCAGATGCAGCGTCGCTCCTGGCAAGACCAGCGGCCCCGCAATTTCCTGTTTGCGAAACAGCTTAGTCACCGCGGCGGAGGGGCGCAGCTTTTGCGGCAACGCCGAGGCCACGTCCGCCAGCGAAAATCCCGGACGCGCGGCCACGATGAAGTCGCACTCCGCCAGCAGTTCTTCCGGCTTGTGCCATTTGGCGATGTCCTGGAAGGCATCCATGCCGATGAGGAAATATAGGTGATCGCGCTTGGCCAGCGATTTCTTCACTCGCCGCACCGTGTCGATGGAATAATTCGGCTTGCGTGCGTTCCTGGGTTCGTCTAGGTTCGGGGCTTCCAACAGCGATGGCAGGCACTCCTTCTCGCCGGCCACGGCCAGCGCCACCATGGCGTAGCGGTGATAAAACGAAGTGATCGCCATTTTCTGCTTATGCGGAGGAATGTTGGCCGGCGCGAACCAAACCTGCTTCAGGCCGAACTTCGCAGTGGCCGCATGGGCCACGACGATGTGTCCACGATGTACCGGGTCGAAGGTGCCGCCGAAGAGTGCGATGTTCATGCAAAAGCAGTGGCCAGTGGCCGTGGTCTATTGTTAGTTTACTGGAAACGGGTTACTGACTAGTGGCGGCTGATGCGGTACAATTCCGGCAGACCCTCCTACATGGTGAATTTGTGAACAAACGACAAGGTTGGGTTGCGCTTATCGTCCTCGGCCTGACACTCGCTGGACCGGGGCCCCTCCAGGCCCGCACCACTACCAAGCACCCCGAGGTGCCGAAGCAGCAGCAGAAGGCGGCCAAACAATACAACAAACAACTGAAGAAGCAGCAGAAGCAGCAGGCGAAGCTGCAGAAGAAGCAGGACAAACAGTTCAAGAAGGAACACCCCACGGCCGGGCACGTGACGACGACCAGGAAGGTGACTTAGGTTTCGGGACCGACGCTCTCCAACCGCCGTCATAGGCCGCGCCGACCCTAGGGTTGTCCACAGGCCCCGATCAGATTCGGACTTTGAGGGTGCCTCCGCCTCATTTCGAATCCCCTACTCGTTGTGTTATAACCGCATGTTTCCCTTCTCGCGGCACAGAGACTCTGATCGCCGCGTCTTGAACCGCAGCAGAGCCGACCCGGAGGAACAGTTTGGATTTCCAGCTTTCCGATGAGCAGCAACAACTGAAGAAGATGGTGCGCGACTTCGCCGAGCGCGAGATCGCACCCAGCGTCATGAAGTGGGACGAGCCCGGGATCTTCCCGCTCGACACCATCAAGGAACTCGGCAAGCTGGGGCTGATGGGCACGATCTTTCCCCCCGAATACGGCGGCGCCGGCATGGGGTACGTCGAGTACGTCACGGCGGTCGAAGAACTCTCGCGTGTGGACGGCTCGATCGGCATCGTGGTGGCCGCGCATACCTCGCTGTGCTCCAACCACATCTTCCTTGCCGCAAACGACGAGCAGAAGCGCAAGTACGTTCCCAAGCTCGCCACGGGCGAGTGGCTGGGCGCGTGGGGACTGACCGAACCGGGCTCGGGCTCCGATGCCGGCGGAGCGCGTTGCACCGCCGTGCGCCGGGGCAACAAGTGGGTGCTGAACGGCAACAAGACATTCATCACCAATGGCCATTACGCCGATGTTGCGGTGGTCATCGCTGTGACCGACAAGACGGCGCACACGCATGGGCTCTCGGCATTCGTAGTCGAGAAGGGCACAAGGGGTTTTCGCGCCGGCAAGAAGGAAAACAAGCTGGGCTTGCGCGCCAGCGACACCTCGGAGCTGATCTTCGAGGACTGCGAGATCCCGGCGGAAAACCTGCTCGGTAGCGAAGGGCAGGGATTCATCGACGCGATGAAGACGCTCGACGGCGGCCGCATCTCGATTGCGGCGCTCGGACTGGGCATGGCGCAGGGAGCCTACGAGGCGGCGCTGAAGTACTCCAAAGAACGCAAGCAGTTCGGCAAGCCCATCAGCGAATTCCAGGCCATCGCCTTCAAACTGGCCGATCTGGCGACCGAGATCGAAGCCGCCCGCCTGCTGACCATGCGGGCTGCTTCGATGAAGGACGCGGGTATGAAGACCACGCTGGAGTCGTCAATGGCGAAGCTGTACTCGAGCGAGGTCGCGGTGCGCGCCGCCAACGAATGTGTGCAGATTCACGGCGGGTATGGGTTCATCAAGGATTATCCGGCGGAAAAGTTCTATCGCGACGTGAAGCTATGCACCATCGGCGAAGGCACCAGCGAAATCCAGCGCCTGGTGATCGCGCGCCAGTTGCTGAAAGATTAGATTAACCACAGAGACGCCGAGACGCAGAGGAACACGGGCAAGTCTCCTTAAACGTTGCTGACTCCGTAATTTTCGCGTTTTCCTCTGTGCCTCTGTGTCTCTGTGGTTAAACCATGGGCTCGGATAACCACATCGCGGAATTTGTCCAGCGCATTCGCAACGGGGATATCCGTGCGCTCTCGCGGGCTATTTCCGCGGTTGAAGATCACGCGCCGGAATCGACCGCTCTGCTGAAGGCGCTTTTTCCGCACAGCGGCAACGCCCTTCTGCTCGGCTTCACCGGCTCACCCGGCGCCGGCAAGAGCACGCTGGTGGACCAGGTCGCGCGCGTCTACCGCAGCCTGGGCAAGAGCGTTGGAATCGTCGCCGTTGATCCGACGAGTCCCTTCAGCGGCGGAGCAATTTTGGGCGACCGCATTCGCATGCAGTCGCACCATGCCGATGCGGGCATCTTCATCCGCAGCATGGCCACGCGGGGCTCGCTCGGCGGGCTATCGTCGACCACCGCCGATGTGGCCACCGTGCTCGACGCCAGCGGGCGCGATGTGGTGATGATCGAGACCGTCGGGGTTGGCCAGGACGAAGTGGACATTGTGCGGCTCGCCGACGTGACAATTGTTGTGCTGGTGCCGGGCATGGGCGACGACGTGCAAACGATCAAGGCCGGCATTATGGAGATCGCCGACATCTTCGTCATCAACAAGGCTGACCGCGATGGCGCAGAACGCGTGGAGCGCGAGATTCGGGCGATGCAAACCCTGGCGATACGCAAGGACAACTGGACCCCGCCGATTGTCAAAACGGTCGCCAGCAGCGGTACGGGGATCGAGGAATTGGTCGAGGTCATTGAGAAGTATCGAGTGTTTCTCCAGAAGGACGATCGCGTCCGCACCCGCCGCATCCAGAATTGGCGTGAACGCATTGCCGAGATGCTGCGTGACGCGCTCTTCCAACGCGTGCTCTCGTATTACCTCAGCGAACACGAAGCCGCGCGCTTCGCCACCGAGGTTGCCGATCACAGACGCGACCCGTATTCTCTGGTAGAGAAGATAGTGGAAGGATTGGGAAGGCCTGATGAGCGCAATTGATCATCTTGGGATTGCCGTAAAGTCGCTGGCGGACGCCAAGAGCTTCTACGAGAAGCTGGGGCTGAAGCCGATGCCGGAAGAAACCGTCGCCGCCGAGCAGGTGCGGCTGTCGATGGTGCCGGTGGGCGAAAGCCGCATCGAGTTGCTGGAGCCGACCTCGCCCGAGTCGCCGATCGGGAAGTTCCTCGCCAAACGTGGCGAAGGGCTGCACCACGTCGCGTTGCATGTGGACGATCTGTCGGCGACGGTGGAGCGCCTGAAGGCGAACGGCACGCGGCTCATCTCCGACAAGATAAAGATCGGCGCCGGCGGACACATGTACGTCTTCGTGCATCCCTCCAGCGCCGGAGGTGTGCTGCTGGAACTGGTGGAAGACGCGCCCAAGGGCGTGTGAGGCTTTGAAGGGGCGCATCTTTAGCTGCGCCGTATCTGTGCCTTATATTCTGATTGAAAGCGGCTTCAGCCGCCGACTGTCGCGGACTAGAGCCCGCTCTACTTCAAAAGAACCGCTGCGACGGCGCAGCTGAAGCCGCGCCCCTTCCCCATGCTGATTCTCTCTCTCGATACCTCCGGCCGCAACGGCAGCGTGGCGCTTTGCCGCGGCGATGCGAACCGCTTCGAGACCCTGCAACTCACCACGCTGGAAGGCGGAACCTATTCCGCGCGGCTGATGCCGACGATCGACGCTATCCTGCACCACAATCGCCTGAACCTCACCGAGCTTGATGGTTTCGCCATTGTCTCCGGCCCGGGATCGTTCACCGGTCTGCGCGTGGGATTGGCAACCGTGAAGGGTCTGTGCGAAGTGGTGCACAAGCCCTTGGCCGCGGTTTCGATGCTGGAGGCGATTGCCATTACCCACGCCTCGGGCGGAGAAACCGTCACGGCGGTTCTGGATGCCGGACGCGGCGAGGTGTATGCAGGCGACTACCACGTCACCGCCGGGAGCGCCTCGCCAAAGCGGGAGTACATCACGAAATTAACGGCATTCGCGGAAGAGTCGCATGAAAGCGGCGAGATGCTGACGCCGGATAAAGCCGTCGCGGATTCTCTGGGGCAGCGGAATGTCGCGGTGCGGCTGGTCGCGCCGGTACAGGCGGATGGCATCGCCAGCATCGGACTTCACAAACTGCTGGCCGGCGAGGTTGCCGATCACGCGACGGTTGACGTCAACTACATCCGCCGATCGGATGCGGAAATCTTCTCCGTCCACAAGAGCTGAATCGTGTCCATCCGTCCAGCCAGTCCTGCGGATATTCCGAAAATGCGGGCTCTTGAATTGTCGAGCGAAACTGCCGCTCACTGGAGCGCGCGCGAATACGACGCCTTGTTCGCGCCCGAGGCGCCGCCACGGATTGCGCTGGTCGCGGCTGAGGGTGACGAGCTGCGCGGCTTCATCATCGCGCGTTGTGGCTGGGAGTGGGAGATCGAGAATGTTGTCGTGGCTCGTGAGCACCGGCGGCGCGGTATCGGCAGCGAACTGGTGCGGGAACTCCTGCGAGCGGCTCAGAAAGCAGGAGCGGCCGCGGTGCTGCTCGAGGTGAGGGAGTCGAATGTTGAGGCCCGGCAACTCTATGAGCGGCTTGAGTTTACCGAAGTCGGTCGCCGCCCCGGTTATTATTGCGCGCCCGTGGAAGATGCCCTGGTGCTAAGTCTTTCCATTTATAATTGTGACAAAAGCGCTTGATGCAGCATAGGCGCTGTGCTAGCGTTTTCATCGTAAATTCACCCAAATAAGCCGCGCAAAGCGGCGCCGTTTGGGGTTCCCGGAGGTACCGTGAATGGCAACTCAGGTACGCGAGCAGCTTCTTGCCAGTAACGAGGAGTTCCGCCGCTTGGTGGCCGAACACTCCCAATATTCCCAGCGCCTCGAATCTCTTATCAACAAAAAGTATTTATCGGAAGACGAAAAGATCGAGGAAGTGCGCCTGAAGAAGCTGAAGCTCCGCCTGAAAGACCAGATGGAATCGCTGGAACAGACGTATCGCGCCAGACAGGTATCATAATTTTTTCGCGATTACGCGATACGCGCCGTATCGAGGCGATGAGTGTCTGCGGGCGGCGGTGGCAGAGCGCGTCTGAATGGGGCTTCCACCGAGCGCTTGGCTTCTTCCAGCGGCAGCGGTGCGATTACGGTCATGTGACCGATCATGTCCGCAAGCTGAAGGTAGGCGTTGCGGCAGATCTGCATGAAGTCGACCGGATACTCCGGTTTGCGTGCGCGCGCCGCTTCGGGATCGGCATCGAGGACGTAAGCGATGTCGGGCCGCGGAACGAAAGCATTGACGGCGCGCACAAAAAGCCGGGTCAGAGGATTGGCGAGCGGCAGGTTGGCCAGTTCGTCGTAGATGTAGCGGTCCATGATGATCACGTCCGCACCGGAACGTCGTGCCCGTGCGATCACCCCTACCAGATGCACGGCGTCCAGTAAGTAAAGCCCGTGCCGCACGAGGCTTAGATACCACTTCCTGACATTCTTATCGCGGCGATTGACCGGCTTGTCCGGGGCGCCGATTCCTCGCTCGCTGCCATAGACCTTGTGCACGAAGCCCTCGCGATACCTGCTGAGTACCACCACGTCATCCCAGAAGGCGAGCAGGCTGGTCGTGAGGCCTTGCTGGCAGGCGAAGTCGATGAGATTCGCAATCTGCGTGCTCTTGCCCGAGCCATCCATCCCGGAGAAGGAGATGAGCAGTGGTGAGCGGCGAGCCGCGGGTCTCCGGCTGCGAGTTGTGGGCCGGGAGTTTGCTGCGAGTTGGTGTGAGGTTGGCATTCGGTCGCTTGCGGAGTGTCGCCGCTCACGCTGCTCGAGATCCATTTGTTGCTTAGCGGGGGCTTCCGCCCCCGCCTAAAACCCAACTCGCCGCTGCGCGGCTGGATTGACGCGTGGCGAGTTGATCGCCGCTCGTGCTTATCCAGCCAATGCAGAGGCTAATCGGAGAAGCTAATTGCTAACGGCTAAGGAGACTCTGAACAAGTGGATCGGTCGGCCTCAGGGGCTAAAGCCCGCACTGATTTTGCTGAACTTCCGGCACGGCTGAAGAGGCCGCTGAAAAAGTCGAGCACGCAGATCCCTCGCGGCCTGAAGGCCGCTCGGGATGACAAAAATAAAGGGCTTAGAACGGCGCAGCTAAAGCTGCGCCCCTTCAAAGCAGCCCGAATCCGACTTTTTCAGCGGCCCGTAAAGCCGTGCCCTTTCAAAAACTGGGGCTTAATCAGAGTCTCCCTAACTGCTGCTTTATTTCGGCTTCCCCGACGTGCCCTTCGACAGTCCGACAACCGTTCCTATGGCGATGCCCGCGGCGGCAATCAAGCCCATCTTGAGCAGCAGCGAGCGGCGCTGGTTTTGCTTAGCCGGAGCGATTGCCATGCCGGCGGGACGCGATGCCGCTCCGCCGACGGTTGGCACCCCTTCGGCAGTTGCTGCGCCGAGCGGTTGCTGCATCTGGGGCTCCGGTTTCGGCTGCGGCGCAGGCGTCGCGGGCATGGCTTCGGTCGAGTCTTCCGGATTCTGCGGCGCCGGATTTTCTGTGCTCGGCTGGTTGCGCGTGGGTACAGGTTGCAGCGGACCCTGCGCCGGATTCGGCATCACGCCGTTCTGCTGCTGCGAGTTGTCTTGCGCGGCCTGCTGCGCTTGAACGCACTGAGGCACTCCGCACATTACCGACCCAACAATCAGCAGCAAACATTTCGCGAGTATCTTCTGATGCGACTTCATCGGGGAACTCTCCCAGGCAAATTTTTCTAGCGGGGCCCTTGCACATCAAACTCCGAGATTCTCTTTGCCGCGCGTGCGGGATGCAGCGCAGCTTGGGTTGAACTCAGCGAACTCTGGGCCGCGGCATGCGCCGGCACGCGTGCGGGCTTCATCAGCCGCTCGATATCGGCGTCGCGGTCGTAAAAGAGATTGCGCACGCGGTTGCGCGCATAGCGCCAGAGATTCGGCATGCTGGTCTGGTACCAGCACGATTGCGACATCGAAGGCGAGCAGCCGCAATACACTCGAAAGCGGTTTTGCAGCACTTCCGGTGAGGCCAGCAGTGCCGCGGCCAATCGATGATTCCCCTCCAGGACCGTTACCGGACTGGCGTCATCAATGCCGATCAGCAGCACCGCGCTGTCGTCATCGTGATTGCGCAGGTAATAGCTGAGCGCCTGCACTTTGGAGATGAAGTCACGGGTCCTGCCATGGAAGGGCCTACTCTTGATCTGCTTAACGATGTTCTTGAGAAAGAAGCTGCCGTTGGCCGCGCGGCGCCATTGCGCGCGGGGAAAGACCCGCACCCGCTCCAGGTCCGGCGGCTCGATTTCGACTTCGCTCCACTGCGTGTCGGCGGGCAGCTCGCGCCACATGTGTCCGCGCCGCCGGAACAACAGGGCCCGCCGCAACGCGTTCGCCGCTTCGTCCGAGATGTCCGCATCGAGCACCAGGTGCTCGAACTGCTCGCGGTCCTCATGGAACTCCTCCTGATAGAACTCGTTCTTCAGGAACTCGGCGATGACTTCAGCCTCAGTAACGCGCCGTAGCTTCTTCATGGATACCCCCGCTCGCGGTCGCCCACACCTTGACGAAAGGCAATGCGACCGCAGCCAGTAACAGAACTCTCAGCACCTGCTGGACAATGATCACCTCCAACAGAGTTGAATGAAACCAGGTGATGCCAAGCACGATCAGTCCGCTCACCACCAACTGCAGCCAGCCGGTGTTGGCGATGCGCCGCGACATTTCGTACGTAATCAGGACAACCGCAATGGCGTAAGTGCCTGTGGCCGCAGCATTCAGGCTCAGCAGCAGGTTCAGGCCGGTTACGGCGCTGTGGAAATGCGCTCCAAATAAGGACTGGAACACCAGCGTCGGAAACGTCGCCAGCAGCAGAACGAAGACCACCGACATTCCGGTCACCAGCAGGAGAGGAAGCGCCAGCAGCGAGCCGGAGTTGCCGTCCTGCTTTTTCTCAGCACTGACGGGGAACATAGCGCTGACGACAGACCAGGCGCCGAAGTAAAGCAGGCGCCCGACCAGCGCGATGGCAGCGTAGAGGCCAGCATCGTCGGGCCGGAAGAAGTGCTTCACCATCAGGATGTCGATGTTGCTGATGATGACCTGCCCGACGAAAAAGATGATGGCCTGGCGGCCTTCGCCCATGTGCTCGGAGGGGCCGGCGACCGCCGGACCGCGCAACTCGCGCGCCTGATCGGGCAGGCAAAACGCCAGAATCACCGAAGCCGAGATAGCCGCGACTGCGCCGAGCACACCGAATCCCAACGCAATGAGAAGCAGCGCGCCGCTAAACTTGGTGATCGCCTCGGCGGCCATGTTCCACGCCAAGCCGCGAAAGCGGCAGGTCCCCTGCAAACCGCCGCGTTTAACGCCGAGCGGAACGTAGATTGTGAGTCCGATGGCCAGCAGGATAATGATCCAGGGACTCGACAAACGCAGGTAGAGCGTCAGCACCTTCGTCGCCAGCAGCATGAAGATGCCGAGTCCGAAGCCGATCACCCAAGCGCGCTTCATCAGGTGCTGGAAGACGGCAGCTTTGGCTTCCGCGGCGTTCGCGCGTGCAATCAATTTCGTACAGACAAGCTGGAAGGCCAGAGTGATGGCCGAGATCAGCATCAGGATGGTGACTGCGGCCGCGGCATGGCTGAAATCGGAAGGGCCCAACATGCGGGCGACGCCGATGTTGTAGCCAAAATTAGCCAGACTGACGACGATGGATCCGATTAGCAGGATGATGCTGCCGTTCAGGATCCTGGCGTGCGTCGCGTACTCCGGCACCCAGCGCGTGAGCAATTCGCGCCAGGCGCTTACGCGCGGTGCCGCAGCTATGGTGTCTGGGTTGGCACTCATGCGGCCAGGTTCACTCCCGCTCCGTCTTCATTGCTGCTGAGCGGCTGCGGTGCGAACATCGGCATCACTCCTTGCGCCGCTTGGGGCTCAAGCTGCCGTAGAGCATTGGGCAGGAAGCTGCTGAAGCTCTTCACGGCGGCGGTGGAGTTGTCGTAGATCTCGAAGAGCCGCCCGGCGCGGGTGAGTTCGAGCACGACGGCCGATTGTGGCGAAAGCGCGGCCAGTTTGAGATCGCCGTCGCGCTTCACCGCTTCGCGCATGCACTGCAGCAGAATGTCAATACCCGCGGCATCGATGTGCCGCACCTGGGACATGTCAAAAACCACCTGGGGCCGGTCCGAATTCAAAAACGGCTGTACTTCTTTCCAAAACTTACGGGCCTGTTTGAGATTCATCCTTTCCGGCATACGTTTGACAACTACGGGCCGACTAATGGTCTCCATATCTCCTCATGACTGCTAAGTTGGAGGGGAACTCGGAGCTCTCCACGCCGGAAGCAGGAGCCTCCAAGACCGGAGCGGTCAGGGCAGATCCTCCTGGTTCTGTACACTCCGGCGATTCCGCGGGCTTCTCGCGTTGGGACGCCGCCGAAAAACCTCGGTAGATTTGTTTAGGTAAGAATGTAAAAAGCGCAGCGGTGCTGCCCGCCAGCCGAGAAATAGGGCTGACAGGCACCATGTCGATCAGCTTGGCGTCAGTAATTTCGACTTCCACGTTGCGCACAAGCTGCGTGATGTGGCGAAAGCCGACCAGCGAGTGCATCACGTCGAGGCCGGCGCCCAGCCTGGTGAACGGCAGCACGGTGGAATTCTCCACCACCGTGCCGCAATCGACCTCAGAGTGATGTTCGAGGATGCTGCCGCGCGTGATGAGTGCCTCGGCGTGGACCTTGGAGCGTGCTCCGATAAACGCAGGCGCCACCACACGGGCGTTGCGATGAATGCGCGCCCCGCGGCCGAGAAAAACTCCCGGCTTGATCTCCCTTCCTTCCGGACGCACCGCATTCTTGCTCAGCAGACCATCCAATGCCAGCCGCCGCAGATCGGCTGCGGTCTGCAACCGATTCGCGTAGCCGGTCACAACAAAAGCCTCGCATTCCTTGCGTCCGCGCTGCAGACGATTTTGAAACAGCTCCTTGGCGTCGAATCGGCCTGAAGGGTCAAGAACAAAGAAATCGAGGCTCCCGCCTTGTGAGTCGACGGCCATGCTGACGGTGCAGCGCTTATCGAGATGATGTTGGACCATCTCTTCGTAGTCGATTTCCACGTAGGGACCGACGCGCAGCGCGACGACCATGTCTGCGCCCTCGGCCGCGTAGTACTGAAATGTCTCTTCCGCAGAATCCCAGAACTCTTCGCCGGCGGCTTCGAGACAACGGACGTGATGATCGGCCGCGGCGCAGCGCTTGAAAGCAGCAATCTCGGGCCGGGCGTCGCTAATCAGCGTTGTCTTCGAGACGCCGAAGTGCCGCAGTCGGCGCATCAGTCGCTGTACGACGGGAACGCCCAGCGCGTCGAGATAGGCGATGGGCACACCGGCAATGCGCTCGGCAGCGTCAGTGCTCGCGATGCCGCCGATCAACAAAATGGCCCTTATGTCCATGACTGCCACCTGGGCGCCGCAGCGCGAAAAATCGCCGAGCGCGAAGGCACCCACGAGGGGATCCGGCGGAAACGCGAGATCGGCTCCAAAGCCCGGGTCCGCTGCTGCAGATCAAAGGAGCGCAAGTATTGCCGGATTATCTGGGGCATGGTCATACGCAGGGCGGCAGAGAAGTTTTGCTCCGACATTTCGCGCATTCGTTCCGGGTCGCTCAATAGGTCCTGCATTTCGAGCGCCAAGCCTTGCGCGCTGCCGGTTTCGTAGAAGCCAACCGCCAGGCCTTCGTCGAGGGCCATCTCGCGAAAGTCAGCGATTCCCGCCGATATGATTGGGACGCCGAATTCACACGCAAGGTGGGCTACCCCGCTGGCCCCAGTGGCAGAAGAATAGGGGAGCACGAGAACGCTGGAGCGCCGGAACAGATTGGGAATGTCCTCTTCAACCACATACCCGGTAAATTCGACACGGGAATCGCCTTTCATACTCTCCGCTACCGATTCCACATAACCAGGAGTATGCGGGTGATTGCCCCCGGCAATAATCAGGCGCACATTCGGCATCTCGCACGACAAGTGCTGGAAAGCTGCGATCAGCAGCTCGAGACGTTTGTAGGTACCCCACTTGCCGAAGGCCAGAATGCGATGTTCCGGGTTGCCGCGCTGGGTGAAGTCGGGCGGCTCGGGGCGTCCGCCGAGAATGCCGTGCGCGCGAAAGTGAACGTTTTCGCCACGGTACTTTTCGATGAGAGTACGGCGATAAACCGGCAACAGCACGGAGATGGAATTCGCCATCAGCAACAGGCGGGTCGCTACCGAACCGGCGGTCCGGTACAACCTCGGGAAGCGCACTCCGGAGTCTTCCAAGTTGATGTTGTCCATCAGGTGATGCAAGGTCACGTGGGTGTAGTGACCGCTCATCCGGGATATGGCCGGTTGCGCGAGTCCCAGGAACGCGGCCACCGGCTTGCTTCCGAAGCTGGAGAACAGCAGGTTGTACCAGACGACGTTGGGCTTGATGTCGTGAATGGCGTGCGCCAGGCGAGCCGGATTGGAGAGCCCATCGAAGCGCCAGCAGCGGATCACGTCGTACTCCTCCAGCTCCGGCTCGTCGCTGTCCAGTTCGTCGGCCAGGATGGTGAGGCTGAGCAGCGGATCCCGTTGCAGCTCCCGCGCGAGGTGAAAGCCGTATTCGTTCAGCCCTTGCCGGCTCGGCGGAAATGCTGTAACCAGACAAATCTTCATGGACTCCCCTGGGTCAGAAAATCGACAGGCGAAAGACGGGACGAATCAACGTTCCGACCTGGGCAGTTCCAGTGAAGTTCGGAAATTGCTCTGCCTGTACGCCAACCGAAAACCGCAGGGGATAGACGACCTTGAACTCCCCAGCGTCGTCATTGAAGGACCGGTGTATCGGCCTTACGTAACTGATGAAGAAACTGGTGTAGATGTTGTCATACTGTGAAAACGAGGATCCGCCTTCATAGGCGAACTGGCCATCCATGGCCCACGACGGATTCACGTTGTAGTGGAGGGTTCCAACCGGACGCGTCACGTACGCGGTGGCATAGTACTGGTCCTGTACCCGGTAGGCGCGGATGTACTCGGCCAAAATGCTGGCGGTCAGCTTCTCGTCGAGGAATTTGCGTTGCAAGCCGCCATACCCCGAAGTCGTGAAGAACTGCCGTACCAGCGGGCTGAAGGTCAGGTCGCGGCGCGTGTAGCCAGTGATCAGCGCCGTCTTGCCCCACGGCCTGCCCACAGTGAACTGCAAGGTGGTGCCGACATCGCTGGAGTTCAGCGGGTATCCGGTCGCGGTAAACGGTCCGCCTTCGTGGTACAGACTGGCGTTGAGCGCCAGCCAGTTGCCGAAGTAATTGCTGTTGGCGTAGACGAACTGGCGAAAGAGGTTCTGGTTTTCGTATTGCGGCGCCGAGCTGTCGCGGCGCAACGTAAATTGCAAACCGGTATTAAGGGCAATCCAGTTGTTGCCCAGATGAAGGACCGGGTTCAGCGCGCCATTGAAGTTGTAGTCAAACGTGTTGCGGTTAATGATGAGCGCCTGTTGCGGCAAGGAGTAAGGGCCCTCCGCATTGCGGACCTGGAAGAATCCGCTGACCATAGGGAAGTTGTTGTCGAAGTGGTAGCGATACGCGGTGGTCCAAATCGATTCCTGCTCCGACCGCGGCGGCGGCAGAAGCGGGCTCTTGCTGTTCAGCCCGAAAATCTGCTGGTCGAGAACGTAGATCGTGTAGTCGTCGTAGAGACCGCCGGTGGTAAAGTTCGTCGCCATGCTCAGATGATCGGTGACGCGCAAGCCTTCCTCGGATGCCACCTGCAATCCTTCGGTCTCAGCCGCCTCGCTGCCGCCAAGCTGGCTGGCCCTCGAGAGCGCCGACAGCGCGTTCCAGCTCTGGTGCCGCTGGCGATAGATCTCGCCTTCCGCCAGCAGGTAGTCGTAGTTCTGGTTGGAAGCCGGATCGGAGCCGAGCATCGAGAGTTGCTGATCCGCCTCCTTCGTCTTGCCTTGCGCCAGGTAGGTGTTCGCTAAACCGATATCGACCACTCCCTCCGAAGCTCCCGCCTGCTCGGCTTTCTGGAAGTACTTGGTCGCCAGGTCGAAGTCGTGCATAGCCAGCAGAAGATTGGCCGCTTGGATGAGATTGTCGGCGGTGACGGGCGGCGCCTCGCCAATGCGGCTTTCCGCGAAGCCCAAGCTGATCTGCTGCTTCGCATCATCATCCTGGCCATACAGCACCATGAGGCGAGCGATCGCGAGGCGGGCTTCCACGCGATTCGAATCCGGCGCTTCCAGCGCGCGGGCGAAGCGATCCATGGCGGCTTTGCGGTCGCCGAGCGTCAGCAGCGCATCGCCGGTGTCGAGCAGGACCGCGGACCGGTTGCCGCCGGAGCGTTCTGCGGCTTCGACGTAGCGCAGGGTTTCATCGCGTTTGCCGAGGTGCGCGTAGGCATGCGCCATGCGGCCATAGATCAGGGGATCGTCAGGCGAAATCGCCAACGCCGCATTCAGCGCATCGATCGACTGCTGATAATGCCGCATGTCGTACAAGGTGTCCGCCAATGCCAGGTTTAGCCCGAGATCGTTGGGCGCGTATTTCAGCGCGGCGCGATACTCCTGCTCGGCACTGGCCAGCAGGTGCTGCTGCCGGTAGGCCGTGGCCAGCGCAAGATGCGTCGCGCCCGACTCGCCCATCAATTTTTGCGCCTCCCGCGCTTCGTCCAGCGCCTCCCTGGGCTGGCGTAGTTGGAGATCGCTGAACGCCAATCCGAGGTGCGCGATGCCGTTGTCTGGCGCGAGCTTCAACGCGGCGTGAAAGTCCTGCGCGGCCTGCTGCGGATTCTGCATGTCGTTCAGGGTGTAGCCGCGGTTGACGTAGGCTTCCACCATCTTGGGATCGCGCTGGATGGCACGCGTGTAGTCGTCGACGGCTTCTTCCAGAAGCTGCGAGTGCTTGTGAACGTGCCCTTCCAGCAGCGGGAAATTCGGCTCCTTGGGCAGCAGCGCTTCGTATTTGTCGGCCAGCGCCAGCGCGTCGTCGTAGCGGCCCAGGTCGTACAGATCGTAGGCGAGATAGACGGAGGCGTTGCGGTCCCGGGGCAACTGCTGCAGCACCCTGTAGCCCAGTTTCGCCGATTCGACGTAGTTGCCTTGATGCAGCAGGACGCGCTCACGCTCGAGCATGACGCGCGGATCATCGGCAATCTTGCCCCTCGCGCGACCGATCCATTCGCTGGCCAGCTTGATCTGCTGGTTTTCGATGGCTGCGTTAGCAGCGTTAGCGATGACTACAGGATTGTCAGGCGCGCGCTTGTACGCCTGTTGATATTCCTCGTCGGCGCGCGCGAATTCCGCGGTCTGCGTGTAGAGATCGCCTAGCGCGAGGTAAGGAACGTAGTCGTCGGGGTAATCCTTGGCCAGCCGGTTGAAGTACTCGGCGGCCAGCGTGGCGTTGTTGTCCTCGCGATAGAGATAGCCCATGGCTTCGAGCGCAAAATGATTCGTGGGATCTTTCGCCAGCACGTCGCCGTAGAGCTTAAGCGACTCGTCTTTGCGGCCCACCTTCCATAGCAGGTTGGCGTATTGCAACTGGATATTCAGGTTCTCCGGGTCAAGCTTGCGCGCCTCGACCAGGTCGGCTTCGGCTCGTTGGAAATCGTTATCCGAAGTCTCCAGGGAAGCCCGCACCCGAAGGAACTCGGCCTTCGCTGGCCCTTGCACGTCGAGCTTGTTGATCTCGTCTTCGGCAGTCTGGATCTGTTGGTGCGCAGCCTGGTCGTCGCCGTTCTCGCGATAGAGTTCGGCCAGGTTCAGCCGCAACTCGATGGGATAAAGCTGGCCTTCGGGCACGCCGCCCGCCGGAAGTGCGGCAATGGCAGCTTTGTACTCATTCATAGCGTCGGTCAGCCGGTTTTCTTCCTTAGCCAGCAGGGCGCGGATGGCGTGCAAGCGATAGTGGTTGGGATTGATGGCCGCGGCACGCGCCAGATAATCGCGCGCCTTCTCGAAATTGCTGACGCCCAGTTGCGCCTGCGCAGCGCTGAGCTGATAGGTAATCTCTTTCGGCTTTGCGTTGGCCGCGCGCGTGTATGCCTGTGCTGCCTGTTCCTTGTCACCATCGAGCTCATAGGTGTAAGCCAGATCGGCCAGGACTTCCGGCGTCTGGCGCGGCGCGCTCTTCAGCGTGGTGATGGCAGACTTGTAATCGTGCTCCTCGCGGTAGTAGTTGGCGGCAGCTTGGAAGATCTCGACATTGCCGGGCGCGTGCTTCCTGGCCAAATCGAGCATCTGCTTGGCGCGGTCCTGCTGCTTCAGCTTCAAATAGGCGACCGCCAGCATCAGTTCGGCGTGCGCATTGGGCTGGCGCGATTCGGCCTGTTGCAGCAGGTTGATGCCTTGCTGCGTGTCGCCGGTGCGCATGTAGAGCTCGCCCGCGATCAGCAGGTCGTTGGTGCGGCCGGGGTTGGCGCGAATTACCTGCATTAGCAGGCGCTTGGCGTCATCGGTCCGGCCCATCTTCTCGTAAGTTTGCGCCAGGCCGCTAAGGCCGTCAGCATTGCCCGGCGAGTTCTTCAGGCCATGCTCGTAAGCGTCGACGGATTGCTGATAGCGTCCCGCCAAGCGTGACGTGTAGCCGAGCAGGAACCACAGCTTGTTGTCTGAAGGCGCCGCGTTCACCGCGCGCTGCGCGTAATCGGCGGCTGCGGTGGGATTGCCGTGCTTCAAAGCATCTTCCGCCGCGCGCGCCAGGCGGCCGACCTCAATGCTGCTTCCCCAGCCAATGCCGTTTTCGCCGCTGCTGGTTTGTGCGGACTGCTGTCCCTTCTTTTGCTTGGCGCCGGGCTTGGCCGGGGCAGACTGAGGCTGCTGCCCGTTGATTTCGAAGGTCTGCGCGCGGAGCGCAACCGGCAGCAACAGTAGGCCAACAATCAGGAGAACAGGTTTCGTTTTCACCGAGACGACTCGCTGGTTCGGGACTGTGCGGGAACTCCGCTTGCAAGCTGAAATTCCATGTCTGTCGGATGCGAATTCCTGCGCAAGGGCTGTTCGGCAACTTGGGACACGATCTACTCAGGCGGGAATGTGAGTATCGCGGTGCCAGATTTGGCTAACCGCAGAGACACAGAGGGATGACTTTCGGAAATCAGAGGGCGACAAGACTCCGTAGACTCAGTAAGCGACTTGCGCGAACGGTCGAAGGCGGGCAAGCTTCGGAATCCTCCTGGCTCGTAAGGCAAATAAGGCTCGGTGTCTCGGTGTCTCTGTGGTGAACCCAAACCGCCCCGATGGGCGACAGATTTTCCGTGGCGGGGGTGCAGAAATCGCGAAAAGCGCGATAGAATAAATAATCAGGGAAAAACCTTCCGAGATCGCGCAGCGACGCTGCTCGATTCCCGCCCGCTGTTCGCCGTAGGGGCAGTGTGGGCCGGAGATCCTGGTTTCAGTTGGAAGTCCCCGAAATCCCAAAGTGCTTGCGCCGCAGGGAATGGATTGTGCGCTGCCGCTGGTGGTTCAGCGCATGCCGAAAGTAAGAACGAATGCCGATCGTCGCTTTCTTCGCTCAAGGACTCGCCTCGGGAACTGCCCCCATCGTGCTGATGGTGGGCATGTTCGCGGTGTTCTACTTCCTGCTGATCATGCCGCAGCAGCGCCGGCAGAAGAAATGGCAGGCCATGCTGTCGCAGATCAAGCCCGGCGACAAGGTGGTCACCAGCGGGGGTATCACCGGCGCGGTTATGTCGGTGAAGGATGACGCCGTCGTGCTGCGTGTCCCGCCCGATAACATCAAGCTTGAGGTCACGCGCGCTTCGATTGTCACGCTGACAACGCCGGAGGAGCGTACCAAGTCGTAACAGGTTGCTGTCTGTCATGAACAAGAATCTTTTGACCAAAACTGTTCTCATCATCGCGGTGCTGATGGTGTTTCTGTTCGGCATCGTCGGCATTCCCTCGAGCTTCAGCGGCGCGGGCCTGGCACAAGCCATCCAGAACCGCATTCACCTGGGGCTCGATCTTAAGGGCGGCACGCACCTCATTCTTCAGGTGCAGGTCAACGACGCCATCAACGCCGATACCGACCGCGACATTGAGCGGCTGAAGGACGGCCTGAAGAAAGCCAACGTCGCCTTTGGCGAGATCTCCAAGCCCGATCCGCAGAACCACCCCGAGTTGATCGCAATCAAGGGGGTACCGCCGGAGCAGTCCAGCGACCTCCGTCACGTAATCATGGACAAGTTTCCGGATTACGACCTGACCTCGGGCGCGCAGAACGGTTGGTCAATGACGATGAAGCCGGCTGTTGCGACGGAGACCAAGAAAAAAGCGGTGCAGCAGGCGATTGAGACCATCCGCAACCGCATTGACCAGCTTGGCGTCTCCGAGCCGGTAATTCAGGAGCACGGACTGGGTGATTACCAGATTCTGGTGCAGTTGCCCGGCGTCGACGATCCGGAGCGCGTCAAGGAGATCATGCAGTCGACGGCGATGCTGGAGATTCGCCAGGCCATTAAAGGACCGTATCCCAGCGACCAGGCTGCGATGCAGGACAATAGCGGCGTGCTTCCGCCCGACACCGTGCTGCTGAAGGGCAGCAACGGCATGCATGGGCAGGACAACTCCGGCGAAACCAGCGAGGCCTACTGGCTGATCAGCAAGAGTTCGGCCGTCAGCGGCAGCGATCTGCGTTCGGCCGACGCCGGCACGGACGAGAACGGTCGCCCCGACGTGAACTTCACGCTGACTAACGAAGGCGGACGGCGCTTCGCGTCCTTCACGGGTTCGCATGTCGGTGACAAGCTGGCCGTCGTGCTGGACAACCGCGTGAAATCGGTGGCGACCATCCAGGAGCAGATTCACGACCAGGGCCGCATCACCGGCGCGTTCACGCCGCAGGAGACGCAGGACCTGGCGCTGACCTTGCGCTCAGGTGCGTTGCCGGCCGGAATTAAGTATCTGCAGGAAGTGACGGTCGGGCCGTCGCTGGGCGCGGATTCAATTCGCGCCGGCGTGCGCGCCGCCGTCATCGGCATGGCCGCGGTCTTGATCTTCATGCTGATTTATTACCGCGCGGCCGGCATCAACGCCGACCTGGCGCTGCTGCTGAACCTAATCATCCTGCTGGGCTTCATGGGCTTCACCAGCGCGACCTTGACTCTGCCGGGAATCGCGGGAGTGATTCTGACGGTCGGTATGGGCGTGGATTCGAATGTACTCATCTTCGAGCGAATACGAGAAGAGTTGCGGCACGGGAAGACGCCCTCATCGGCCGTGGATCAGGGCTTTGCCCACGCCTGGAGGACGATCTTCGATACGCACGTCACGACCATCGTGTCGGCCGTCATTCTCTTCCTGTTCGGCACCGGGCCGGTCCAGGGCTTCGCGGTAACGCTGAGCTTCGGCCTGCTGGCGAACCTGTTTACGGCGGTGTTTGTGTCGCGCGTGATCTTTGAAGCGGTGCTGAACCGGCATCAGCGTGGCGAGGCGTTGAGCATTTAAAGGCAAGATTAACCACGAGACACAGAGACACATGAGGAAGAAAAAGCCGAAATCGGAAGCAATTGTTTCCCGTCTGCGAGCTCGGTGTTTCTGAGGGGCAATTTTGAAAGTCTCTGTGTCTCTGTGGTGAAAAAGGTTCTTGAAGAGGCTTGCGGTGGAATTTTTTCGTGATACCAACATCGATTTTCTGGGCAAGAAGTGGTACTTCCTTGCCTTCTCGCTGATCTTCAGCGTTGCCGGCATCTGCTCAATGCTGTTCTGGCACCACATTCCGCTCGGCGTCGAGTTCCGCGGCGGAACGCTGGTCTACGTGAAGTTCGCGCAGACGCCAAACCTCGACCAAATCCGCAAGGACATGGATCGCGCAGGTCTGCACAATCCTAAGATCCAGAGCTTCGGTTCGGCTTCGGACAACGAGGTGCTAGTCGACCTGGGGCTGCAGGAGACCAGCGAGGCCGCGCTCGATAAGGGCAAGAACACCATCATCAACGCCCTCGAGAGTAAGCAGGACAAGAGTTCGGGCAAGCAGGATTTGAACAACACGGGCGAGTCCAGTCTGGAGCAGTGGCTGTTGAACAAAGACCCGCTGCATCTGGGCACTGACGCCGACGTGCGCTACGCCAATATCGCGCATGCCATCGAAGACTTCCGCAACAAGAGTCGCGGCGGAATCCTGACCTCCCTTGACGAATTGAAGGGAGCCGTGCCGCCGGAGGTGGTGAGCGCATTAGCGCAGGACTTTTATACCTCGAATTTTGTGGTACGCAACGTGGAGATCGTTGGTCCACAGGTTGGATCGCAATTGCGGGCGCAGGCCATCCGGGCCACCATTTATTCGCTGGCCGGGATGCTCGTGTACCTGTGGTTCCGTTTCGAGTTGATCTACGGCATAGGCGCGGTGGTTGCCTGCTTCCACGACACCATCATCACGGTGGGCTTCTTCTCGCTGCTCGATAAAGAAATCAGCCTGACGGTGATCGCCGCCATCCTTACGCTTATTGGATATTCGATGAACGACACCATCGTCGTCTTCGACCGTATTCGCGAGAACCTGAAGCTGCTGCGCCGCGAGCGGCTGACCGACATCGTCAACAAGAGCATCAACCAGACGCTGAGCCGAACCATCCTGACCTCGGGCCTGACGTTTCTGACGGTGCTCTCGCTGTACATCTTCGGCGGCGAGGTACTGCGCGGGTTTTCGCTGGCCTTGGTAATCGGCATTCTGATCGGCACGTATTCGTCCATCGCGGTTGCCGCGCCCATGCTGGTGGCGTATCAGGATTGGCGAAGCAAGCGTGCCGGGCAAGCCGTTGCCGAGCGCATGACGCCGCAACGCGGTAAGGCAAGCGAAAAGGTGAAGGTCAAGGCGTAGCCAGGAGCGCTGCGCCTCAAGGGTGCGAATGGAATGTGTCTGCTGGAAGTTACCTATTCAACTGCCTTAGCCGGGTGTATACTGCGGGACGCCCTCGTTATCCAGGCAGCCGCGCTCGTCCAGGTTGCATCTCCCGGGTCCCAAAATTCCATCGGCTGCTTTGCTTTTCCGGGCACAAATACCTGAATCCCGGTGTCTAATTTAATAGTACGTTTCGGAGAACCGGCATGTTTGAAGACAGCCTTGTAGAATCCGGCGGAAGAATTAAGACCAAACGTGGCGCCACCACGCTTATCTCCTTCATTCTGGAAATCTTGTTTCTGGGCATTCTCGTGCTGCTGCCGCTGATCTTTACCGAGGCGCTGCCGACCAAACAGTTGATGACCATGCTGACGGCTCCGCCGCCGCCCCCACCGCCACCGCCGCCGCCGGCGGCCGCACCGGTTGTGGTGAAGAAGATCCAGAGCGAATTGGATAACGGGCAGCTTCGCACGCCTACGGCCATCCCGAAGAAGATTCAGATGATTAAGGAAGACGAGCCGCCACCAACTAACGGCCCGGCGGGCGTGGTCGGCGGCGTTCCGGGCGGCGTTCCCGGCGGCACGATGGGTGGAGTGCTGGGCAGTGTGATGAGTAACATGCCCACGGCCGTACCTAAGGTCGCCGCCCCGCAGCGTGTGCGCGTATCGCAAGGTGTGTCGCAGGGCTTGCTGATCCATAAGGTGCAGCCGCAGTATCCACCGCTGGCGCGCCAGGCGCGCATTCAGGGAGTGGTCGTTCTGCAGGCGCTGATCGGCAAGGACGGCAGTATCCAGAACCTGCACGTGGTCAGCGGACACCCGATGCTGACCAACTCGGCGCTGGAAGCTGTTAAGGAGTGGCGCTACAAGCCTTATTACCTGAATGGCGAACCGGTCGAGGTGGAAACCACGATCAACGTGAACTTCACGCTGTCGGGCGATTGATCCTCATGTTCGGCGCTGTTTTTGCATCTAAGAGTCAGACCGGTGCTGCTGCTGATCGCGCCATCCGGTTCGAGTTTGGAAAGCTACGTAAAAGCCTGCCCTTTGCCGAGCCTGCTCTGCCCGCGCAGGGTAGGCCCATAAGTTTGGATTTCGCAGTAACTCAGGTGTGCTGCTGTAACCGAAAGTTCCGAGGAGGAAAAGTCAACTCATGTTCCTAGCAAACCTTGCATTCTGTGCTCTCAGCCACGTTCCCACGGCTGCCGCCTGGGTTTTCCAGGAAGCGACCATCGGATGGGACCCCGTCTCGCTCTGGAAGCAGATGGGCATCCTGGCGAAGATCGTGGTCGTCATCCTGTTCATCATGTCAGGCTGGTCGATCGGCGTGATGATCGATCGCGCCATGGCCTTCAGCGCCGCCCGCAAGCAGTCGCGCGCCTTCGCACCCGCCGTTGCCGGCGCGCTGCGTGAGGGCAAAATCGACGAGGCGATCAAGGTCGCCGAGCGCAACAAGAAGAGCCACCTGGCCAAGGTCGTCACCGCCGGCCTGCAGGAGTTCAAGGCGCACGGCGATTCCTCTGACATTCCCGGCGAGCAGATCGAAGCTTCCAAGCGCGCCCTCGAGCGTGCCGAAGCCATCGTGCACGCCGAATTGAAGCGCGGCTTGGGCGGCTTGGCCACCATCGGTTCCACCGCCCCCTTCGTGGGACTGTTCGGCACCGTGGTCGGCATTCTGAACGCCTTCAAGGAAATTTCCAGCCAGAAGGCCACCGGTCTGGGCGCGGTCGCGGGCGGCATTTCCGAAGCCCTGGTGACTACCGCTATCGGACTGTTCGTCGCCATTCCGGCCGTCATGATGTTCAACTACTTCACCGGCAAGGTGGAAGCCTTCGACGTGGAAATGGACAATAGCTCCAGCGAGCTGATCGACTATTTCCTGAAGCGTCGCGGCGTTCGCCGGTAACGGGAGAAGCCCGGCGTATCGGCCGCTTGCGGCTCCAGCCGGGAGGAGGTTGAACATATGGCGCTAGCAGTTCGCAACGAAGGCAAGAAGGTCAATTCGAACATCAACGTCACCCCCATGGTGGATGTGATGCTGGTGCTGCTCATCATCTTCATGGTCATCACGCCCATGTTGCAGAAGGGGCAAAGCGTCGACATGGCGAAGGTGAATAACCCCACGCCGATGCCCGACGCGGATAAGGACGATGCCCTGCTGGTGGTGGTGATGCGCGACGGCCAGATTTTCTTCGGCACTGATCGCATCAAGATGGATGAGCTCACCAACAAGGTGAAGGACCGCCTGGCCAATCGCGTGGACAAGCGGATCTTCATTCGCGCCGACATGCGCGCCAAGTACGGCTACGTGGTCGACGTGGTGGACAATGTCCGGGCCGCGGGTGTGGACGACGTAGGCTTGTTGACCGAGCAGAAACACGCGGGTCCTGCCAGTACCAAGCCGCCAACTGGCGGTGGCACTGCGGGCGCGGGTTCAGAGTGAGGAGTTGAACTATGGCAATGACAGCCGGAGGAGGGCCCAGCGGACTCTCGGCCGACCCCAACGTAACCCCGCTGATTGACGTGTTGCTGGTGCTGCTGATCATCTTCATGGTGATCACGCCGCTGACCCCGAAAGGTCTGGACGCGCTGGTTCCTCAGCCGCCCAAGGACAAGCAGCAACAGCAGCAGAACAACGATCGCACCATTGTGGTGCAGATCCTTAAAGGGCCCGGCGACCGGCCGGCGCTCAAGATCAACCAGGACGACGTGACTTGGGAGAACCTTGAGGGACGCCTCAA
>Ga0335078_10002981_pt1 | contig 25349 bp, 20 predicted proteins | sample Lox_Sample_32_FD_206711 | JGI IMG/M metagenome (GOLD analysis project Ga0335078, IMG submission 206711) | Soil microbial communities from Loxahatchee National Wildlife Refuge, Florida, United States - Lox_Sample_3.2 | ecosystem: Environmental > Terrestrial > Soil > Wetlands | place: USA... | reverse complement strand
AGTGCGCGCTGACCGGCGCGGCCAATCACGCCGGCTCCACCGCAATGGCGGACCGCCGGGACGCGCTGGCAGGCGCGGCAGAGAGCGTGCTGCTCCTTGAAGCCATGGCGCGGGAGCTGGACGGGGAAGCCGACCACACGGTGATCACCGTCGGGCGCCTGGATGCTCACCCCAACGCCGTGAACGTCATTGCGGGCGCCGTCCAGTTCAGCGTCGATTTCCGCTCTCCCTCCGACCAGGTGCTGCAACGCGGAGAGGCAATGCTGCAGGCGCGCCTGCAGCAGGCCGCCGCGGCGCGCGGCCTGGCTCTGGAAGTGACGCGCACGGAGCTTCTGCCGGCAGTCCCGCTGGACCCCGGCGTCTGCAGGATGCTCCATGCAGCGGCCGCGCGGCTGGACATGAAGCTGCCGGAGGCAAGCAGCGGGGCGCTCCACGACACGGCCATCCTTGCGCCTTTCCTCCCCGCGGCAATGCTCTTCATTGCCAGCCGGGACGGAATCAGCCACAACCCGGCGGAGTTCAGCCGCACGGAGCACATCGCCCTTGCGGCCCGGGTGCTCGTGGAGGCTTTCAGCGCATGAGCGGAGAACCGGTGGCGCTGGCGGCGCTCAACGCGGAAAGCCTGGAGGGCTTCCTGGCCGTGTGCGGACGGCTCTTTGAGCGCTCCCCGTGGGTGGCTGCCCGGACGTGGCCGCGGAGGCCTTTTGCTTCCCTGGCCGCGCTGCACCGGGAGCTCGTCGCATCGGTGGGGAGAGCCGCGCCGGAGGAAAAGATCAACCTGATCTCAGCACACCCGGATCTCGTTGGACGACTGGCGGCCGGAGCAGGGCTGAGCGCAGAGTCCGCGCGGGAACAGGCGGCCGCCGGGCTGGACGCGGTATCGCAGGAAGAAGCGGGGCGTTTCAAGCAGTTCAACGAGAGCTACCGGGAAAAGTTCGGATTCCCGTTCGTCATCTGCGCGCGGGAAAACAGGAAGGAGGCCATCCTGCGGGCTTTTCCCGGACGGCTGGCCCAGTCCCGGGAGCAGGAGATCGCCACGGCGCTCTCCGAGATCGCAAAGATCGCGTGGCTGCGCCTGCAGGACGCCGTGACGGAGGCGTAAATGGCACGACTGACGGAGAACTCATACGGCAAGAGCGACATCCGGCTGACAAAGCTGGTCCGGGACGGGCAGTCCCATGCCCTGCACGAGCTTGATGTCCGCGTCATGCTGGGCGGCGCGTTCGAAGCCGTGTACACCGAAGGAGACAACGCGCCCTGCATCCCGACCGATACCATGAAAAACACGGTCTACGCGCTTGCCCGGAGGCATGACTTCGACAGCCCGGAAGCCTTTGCCGGTATCCTTGCCCGTCATTTTCTCCAGTACGACCAGGTGGCCTGGGTGGAAGTTTCCATCCTGCAGGAGCCCTGGGCGCGAATCACGGTGGACGGCGTTCCCCACCCGCATTCCTTTACGCGCGGAGGCTCGGGAACCCGGTACTGCAGGCTTCGGCAGGAGCGCACGGGATCTCAGGTGATCCAGGGAGGCCTCCGGGGGCTGGAGGTCATCAAGACCACGAAATCGGCTTTTATCGGGTTCTTCAAGGATCGCTACACCACCCTTCCCGAGGCGACGGATCGCATCTTTGCGACACGGGTGGACGCAACCTGGGACTATGCGGCGGGAGCACAGGGGCTTGCCGGCGTCTTCGATGCCGCGCGGTGCGCTCTCCTTGAGGCATTTGCGGGGCACGAGAGCGCCAGCGTTCAGCACACGATCTTTGCCATGGGAGAGGCGTTCCTGGCGCGCGTGCCTCAGGCCGTTTCCATCAGCCTCACCATGCCCAACCAGCATCGGCTCCTGGTCAACCTGGGCCCGTTCGGCCTGGACAATCCCAACGAAATCTTCGTGGCCACAAGCGAGCCGTACGGGCTGATCAACGGAACATTGGAGAGAGACAAAAATGGGAAAGCTGACCACGCACGTCCTTGACACCGTGCGGGGAGCCCCGGCCGCGGGAATGCGCATCGAGCTGGCGCGCGGGGGACGCGCGGAAGAGACGCTGGCGAGCGTCGTGACCAATGCCGACGGCAGGACGGACGCGCCCCTCCTGGAAGGAGCCGGCCTGACCCCCGGCACCTACCGGCTGCTCTTCCACGTGGCGGAGTATTTCCGGCGCCAGGGTGATCCCGGGGCCGGCCGCTTCCTGGAAGACGTTCCGGTGGTTTTCATCGTTGACGACGCTGCGGGGAAATACCACGTGCCGCTCCTTGTCTCTCCGTGGTCTTATTCCACCTACCGGGGGAGCTGAGCCATGGACTGCATCATCCGGGACGGCATTGTCGTGCGCGCTTCCGGCGCGGAGAAGCTGGACATCGGCATCCAGGACGGACGGATCTCGCAGCTGTCCCCCGAAATCACCGGGCCTGCGGAAAGCACCATCAACGCGGCCGGCCTGCACGTGTTTCCCGGCGTGCTGGATGCGCACGTGCACTTCAATGACCCGGGAAGGGACGCGTGGGAAGGAGCTCCCACCGGCTCCGCCGCGCTGGCCGCCGGCGGCGGCACCTGCTTCATCGACATGCCGCTCAACTCCTCTCCCCCCACCCTGGATGCGGCGTCCTTCGACAGGAAGCTCGCCGCCTTCCGCGGAAGAGCTTTTGCCGATTTTGCGCTGTGGGGCGGCCTTACCCCGGGCAACCTGGACCAGATGGAAGCGCTGGCGGAGCGCGGGGTGGTGGGCTTCAAGGCGTTCATGTCCTCAAGCGGGATCGACGACTTCCCGTGCTGCGACGATGAGTCGCTGTATCGCGGGATGCAGATTGCCGCGCGGCTGGGCCTTCCCGTGGCGGTTCACGCGGAGAACAACGGAATGACAAGCGTCCTTGCGGCGAGGGCGCGCGCCGCAGGCCATACGACGGTCAGGGATTACCTGGCCTCCCGTCCCATTGCCGCGGAGGCGGAAGCCATCTCCCGGGCGCTGGCGTTTGCAGAGGATACCGGCTGCGCGCTCCACGTCGTTCACACCAGCTCGGCGCGCGGAGTCCAGCTGATCCGCCAGGCGACGGAAGCGGGGCTGTGCGACGCCACCTGCGAGACGTGCCCGCATTACCTTCTCCTCTCGGCAGAGGACGTGGAAGCCATGGGGGCGCGGGCAAAGTGTGCACCGCCGCTTCGAAGTCCGGCAGAGCGTCAGCTCCTGGTCCGGGAGGTTGCCGCGGGCCACGTGGATACCATCGGCTCCGACCATTCGCCGTCGCCCCCGGAGATGAAGCGATCTGCTGATTTCTTCAGCGTCTGGGGAGGGATCAGCGGCGCGCAGGCAACACTTCGCGCCCTCCTTTCCCTGGATCTCCCGCTCTCCCTGGTCGGGGCCCTGGTGTCCGACAACGTGGCCCGACGCTTCCGCCTGCCGGGCAAGGGCGGGATCAACGTCGGCCGGGATGCGGACCTGGCGCTGGTGGACCTGGCCGGCGCGCGCTCCGTATCGGAAGCCGAGCTCCTGGACCGGCATCGGATGAGCCCGTACGTCGGACGGGCGCTCTGCGGCTCGGTGCGCCGCACCGTACTCCGCGGCCGGACGATCTTCCAGGAGGGCGCGATGGTCGGGGAACCCGCGGGAAAGCATCTGCGGCCGGCACATGTTACCGAAAAGTGACCGAAAAGGCGGCGCGCACATTTGACCGGCCGGTTATGCGCTGGCTATTTTTGCCCCCAAGGAGAATTGCCATGGCTGATCGTCGTTCAAGAAAGGGGGCCGGCTGGTTCCTCCTTCTTTTCGTCATTCCGCTGGTGGCCCTTCTCTGGCCGCCTTTTTACAACATGATGGATCCCCAGCTGGCGGGGATTCCTTTTTTCTACTGGTTCCAGCTCGCTTCAATCATCGTGACTGTCGGCCTTACGCTCATCGCCTACCTGGGCAGGGCATGAGGAATCTCCACGGAGGGCACTGCTCATGATCGACTGGGTGGCTCTTGTCGTCTTCATCTTCTTCTTCCTGCTGGTGACCGTGATCGGGTTTGTTGCCGCGCGCTGGAGGCGCGGGAACCTCAAGACACTGGAAGAGTGGGGCCTTGCCGGGCGGAAGTTCGGCACGGTCATCACGTGGTTCCTCATGGGGGGAGACCTCTACACCGCATACACCTTCGTGGCGGTCCCCGGCCTTGTCTTCGCCGCGGGAGCCATGGGGTTCTTTGCCGTACCGTACACGGTCCTTATCTACCCGCTGGCTTTCATCGTGCTGCCGCGGTTCTGGTCGGTGTGCAAGGCAAACGGCTACGTCACCCCGTCTGACTTCGTGAAAGGCCAGACAGGGAGCAACACGCTTGCGTTCATCGTCGCGCTCACGGGAATCGTGGCCACCATGCCGTACATCGCGCTCCAGATGTTCGGCATCGCGGTCTCGGTAGCGCAGATGGGAATCAACCCCGAGATTGCGCTCATCGTCGCGTTCCTGATCCTGGCCGCCTACACCTATACCAGCGGCCTCCGCGCCCCCGCGCTGATTGCCATGGTCAAAGACGCCATGATCTTCGTCGTTCTCTTTGCGACGATCATTGCCATCCCCATCGCGCTGGGAGGATTCGGGCCCATCTTCCGCGCCGCGCAGCAGCATGCGGCCCAGACGCCGACGTTCCACTTCCTGCTTGCGCCGGGGCAGTTCATGCCCTATGCGACGCTGGTTCTCGGCTCCGCACTGGCGCTGTTTCTCTACCCCCACTCCCTCACCGGGACGCTTGCCAGCGGCAGCCCGGAGGTGGTCAAGCGCAATGCCGCATTCCTTCCAGCCTACTCCCTGCTCCTGGGGCTCCTGGCGCTCCTGGGCTACATGGCGCTCGCTTCCCACGTCACCCCTTCCAAGGCATACGGGGCAAACGGTATTGTGCCCGCGTTGATTGCGCAGCAGTTCCCGTCCTGGTTCGCCGGGTTCTGCTTTGCCGCCATCTCCATCGGCGCAATGGTTCCCGCCTCCATCATGTCGATTGCGGCGGCCAACCTCTTCACGCGCAACATCTACCGGCCGTATTTCCGGCCCAACTACTCCAGCGGGGAGGAAACGAACGTTGCCCGCATTGCGTCGCTCGTGGTGAAGCTCGGCGCGTTGCTCTTCATCTTTTTCGTGCCCACGCCCTTCATCATCAACCTGCAGCTGCTGGGCGGAATCATCATCATCCAGACCCTTCCGTCCGTATTCCTGGGGCTTTTCACGAAGTGGTTCCACAAGTGGGCGCTGGTTGCAGGCTGGGTTGCGGGGATTGCAAGCGGAATAGCAATGTTCGTGGCCGCCCACAACGGGTCGGTCTACACGTTCGTGATCGGCGGACACAGCTTCGGAGTCTACTCCGCCCTGTCCAGCGTCATCGTGAACCTGGCCGTGACATCGCTCCTGACGCCGGTGTTCCAGATGGTGACGCTGCGGCCCGGCCGCCGCACGACAAAGGCAGAGGCGTAAGCCAGCCGCTGGCGGCGGTGCCCGGCGCGGTCGGCATGCCCAAGCCGGCGGTGCCCGACCCGGACGGCCGTGCCTCAGCTGCCCGCGCGCTCCGCCATGACCACCCTGTCCCGGCCTCCTGCCTTTGCCTTGTAGAGCGCGCCGTCTGCGGCGGCCAGGAGCGAGTCCCGCGTCCTTCCATGGTCAGGATAGAGACCTACGCCCAGGGAAAGGCTGATGGGCCCAAGGACGGTATCCAGGTGTCGAACCTCCATTTCGTGCACCCGAGAGCGCAGGTCCTCCGCCCTCCGCGAAGCGGCCTCCTCTGAAGCTTCCGGCATGATCAGGACGAACTCCTCGCCTCCGTAGCGACATGCAACGTCGCCCGCGCGAAGGTTTGCGCGAAGCAGCTGACCCAGGGACTGAAGAAGCTCGTCCCCCGCCGCGTGGCCGAACCGGTCGTTGAACGTCTTGAAATGGTCGATGTCGAGCATGATGACGCCGATGGCGTGCTCTTTGCGCTCCGCCCGGCTGATCTCCAGGTCAAGCGTCTCCTCCATGTAGCGGCGATTGAAGAGTCCCGTCAGCGGGTCGCGGATGGAAAGCTGCCTCAGGTCCGTCCGGAGCATCAGGTTGAAAAGGGCAAGACCGATGTGCTCCGCGACGGAGACGGCAAATGCCTGGGACTCCCCCGGCAGCCCCAGGGCATGGAAAAGCCCGATGGTCCTGCCGGTAACGGCAATAGGCACGCACAGCGACCCCTGCTCCGGACCGGGCGCCAGATGGCGGCACGGCAGGGCCTTGGCGGGGTCGCCGGTCGGATAGACTCTTCCCCTGCGTAGGGCCCAGCAGTCCATGGCGGTGAACGCGGCGTTGGCCGGGGGCTGCTCCCCCCATTCCGCCATGGCGACGAGCAGGTTCTTCTGGGGATCGTTCAGATACAGCGCGCCGGAGGTTCACCCGGGAGGTGGCGGTTGATGAGCGGGAAGGCTTCCTCCGTGGCAACGCAGGACTGGAGCATGTCCCCCACCTCGTTGAGGAGCTGGACTTCCCGGTTTCTCGCGGCAAGCTGGTCCACCTGGCCCGCAAGCGTGGCCCGGGATTCCGCCAGCTCCCGCTCAAGCTGTTCGTGCTTGGCCACCTCCTGCGCCAGCGCCTGGGTCCTTTCCGCGACAAGGGACTCCACGCGCGCCGTCCGCCGCAGCCGGCCGGCAAAGTACAGGCCCGCCATCGCCGTCAGGAGCAGCCCGCCGGCAAGAATGATCCAGGACTGCCAGGAGCTGTGCTTGGCCATGAAATCAGGAGTCGGATAGGCGCGCAGCGTCCACGTCCTTTCCCCCGCGTCAATGGTGGTGCTCCAGGAAAGCCAGTTGCGAAGCGGCGGCGTTTCCTCGTACCCCACCACCTTGGCCCGACGGTAATACAGCACCTGCTGCTGGCCAAGTGCCTGCAGATCAAGCAGCTCAATGTCCAGCCCGGCGGGGCTGAGGTCCTTGAGCGCAAGCTCCACCATCTGGTCTATGCGAAACGCCACTGCCACCACGCCGACCAGCTGGCCGCGGGCGGCGGGCGTCGAGGCGGAAGCGGCGTCCCGGTAGACGGCCAGGAACTGCCAGATCACCGGATGGGGCGCCGCGGAGGGAAGCCGGGTCCCGCCTGAGGTGGCGATTCGACCGGTTGCTATGGCCCGATCGATTGCCGACTTCAGAAGGGGCACGGACCCGAAGTCAAGGCCCATGAGCTCGGTAGTGAACTCCAGCGGCTCGACGACTGTCACCGGATAGTACTGGTCTTTCTTTGCCACCGGACGAAGCCCGCCTTCCGGCCCGGGCTCCGAGATGACCATTTCGCCGGTCAGCTCCCGCGACCAGGCAGCTTCGAACTGAGGTCTTTCTGCGGCGGACACGCGGGAGATGAACGCCACGGCCTGCGTGTCCGGCTCCTCCGTCGGGACGCGCCGGGAGAGCTTCCCGAACTCCAGCGCAAACTCGCCCAGCTTTCCGCTGGTCAGCTCCCGGGAAGACCGGATGTAGCTGCCCAGCAGGTCCACTTCCGTGAAGTCTTCCGCCAGCGCCGCCCGGATTGCCTGGGCCCGGTCTGCCGCCATTGTTTCGAACTCGCTGTGCATCCGCGAGCGCTCGGAAGCCTGGAACACGCCGAAAACGACCAACGTTATGGTGAGCCCCGCGATGATTGTCAGCACAATCGAAAGAAAGGGGGGCCATCCGGAAAGAGGCCGGGGGCGCCGCTCCTCCCCCGCCGGAACTTTCATCATGCAATCACTCCTTTTGTCGCTGGAGAAAAGATACTAAGAAGACCGCAGGTTCGTCCCGGCCCACGTTGCACCCCGGGGCTGAGGTGAGTACACTAGAATCATGAAGCGCACCGCGGCATTGGCGCGTGCCCGGAAAGAAGCCCCGGCCCGCGCCCGGCGGGCTGTCCCCAGTCAGGCAGTCACCAGCTTTTCCTTTTCCATCAATGGCAAGCCCGTCACCGTGGAAGGCATTTCTCCCACCACCACGCTGCTGGAGTACCTGCGCACGCACGGGTACACGGGCACGAAGTGCGGCTGCGCCGAAGGAGACTGCGGCGCCTGCACGGTGGCCCTCGTGGATCGAACGGCGGAGGGCAGGCCGACCTACCGGGCCATCAACAGCTGCATCGCGCTGCTGCCCATGTTCGCCGGCCGGGAAATCGTCACCGTGGAAGGCCTGGCGCAGGGAGAGACTCTCCATCCCGTGCAGGCGCACATGGTGGAAAAGTACGGTTCCCAGTGCGGCTATTGCACGCCGGGCTTCGTGGTTTCCCTTTTCGAAGCCTGGTACCGTGATGACTGCACATCAGCCGGTCAGTTGAGCGACCAGCTGAGCGGCAACATCTGCCGCTGCACCGGCTACCGGCCCATCAGGGACGCCGCGCTGGAAGCGCTTGCGCAGAGGGACCGTGAAAACGGCAAGGCGGATCCCTTCCGCGCGCGGCTTGCCCGTCCCGTGGAGCCGCTTGCGCCCCTGGACTACTCCGCGGACGGAGGGAGATTTTTCCGGCCCACCACGCTGGCAGATGTCTTCGGGCTTTTGAAAAAGCATCCTGACGCTCGCCTCGTGGCGGGAGCCACCGAGATCGGGGTGGACATCAACAAGAAGTTCCTTCCCTACCCGCTCCTGGTTTCCACGGAAGGCGTCCCCGAGCTGAGGCAGATATCCCGGACGGCCAGTGAATGGCGGATCGGCGGCGCGGCCACCCTTACGGAGATCGAGGAGCTGGTGGCTCCGGAGTACCCTTCGCTGGCCAAGATGCTTCGCGTCTTTGCGTCCCGGGGGATCCGGAACAGGGCCACCATGGGCGGCAACCTGGCAACCGCGTCTCCCATCGGGGACAGCGCCCCTGTGCTCCTGACGCTGGATGCCTCCGTGGTGCTGTCCTCCGCAGCCGGTGAACGGACAGTCCCCATGACCGAATTCTTCCAGGGCTACCGGAAAACCGTCCTCCAGAAGGGAGAGATCATCCGGGAAATCCGAATCCCGGCAGGGCCCGGCGCCCGTATCTCCGGCCGCAAGGAGAACTTCCTCAAGGTTTCCAAGCGCCGCGAGCTTGACATCAGCACAGTGGCAGGCGCCTTCCGTGTTGACCTTGGCCCCGACGGACTGGTAAGCGCGGCGCGGATCGCCTACGGCGGCGTGGCGCTTGCCACCCGGCGCTCCATCAAGGCGGAGGAAGCGCTTGTGGGCAGGCGCCTCCCGGAGGCGCGGAACGCCGTGGCCCTCCTCCTGGCGGAGGAATATCAGCCCATCGATGACGTGCGCGGCAGCGCCGCCTATCGAAGAGGATTGATCGTCAGCCTCTGGGAGAAGTTCGCAAGCGGGGAGCAGAGCGTTGCCGTGGACGGGAACCTGGACTTTGCAGAAGGAGAGAGGCTTTCCGCCCCTGATGCCTCGCGAGCGCTTCACCACGAGAGCGGCAAGGCTCACGTGAACGGCACGGCGCTGTATGTGGATGACCTTGCCCAGCGACGCCCCATGCTGGAGGCGTGGCCGGTCTGCTCCACGCACGCCAGCGCCGGGATCACAAAGCGCAACGCGGACAAGGCGCGCAAGGCGCCGGGAGTGGTTGCCGTCCTCATGGCGGAGGACGTCCCCGGCATGAACAACGTCGGCACCGCGCGGCACGATGAGCCGTTGTTTGCGTCGACAGAGGTCCTGTACCACGGCCAGTTGATTGCGCTTGTCGTCGGCACCTCCATCAAGGAGTGCAGGGCCGCGGCAGCGCTGGTGGAGGTGGGCTACGAGCCCCGGGAGCCCATCCTGGGGATCAAGGAAGCGATTTCCCGGAACAGCTTCCTGACGGATCCGCACACGCTGAAGCGCGGAGACGTGGAGAAAGCGCTTGCCTCCGCTCCGCACCGCCTGGACGGTGAGTTCTCATCCGGCGGCCAGGAGCACTTCTACCTTGAGACGCACGCTGCCTGGGCCGAGCCCGGAGAAAAAGGAACCCTTTTCGTCTGCTCCTCCACGCAGCACCCTTCGGAGATCCAGACCATCGTGGCCGAGGTGCTGGGGACGCAGCGCAACAACATCGTGGTCCAGGCTCCGCGCATGGGCGGAGGGTTCGGCGGAAAGGAAAGCCAGGGAAACACGCTGGGGGCCCTCGTTGCGCTTGCCGCGGTGAAGACGGGCCGGCCCGTGCGTCTGCAACTGGACCGGGACCTCGACATGATGATCACGGGCAAGAGGCATCCCTTCTTTTCGAAGTATTCCGCCGGCTATGACGATGGGGGAAGGCTGCTCGGCGTGCGCGTGGACATCTTCTCCGACGGAGGGTGGTCCCTTGATCTCTCGCAGCCCATCCTGGACAGGGCGCTTTTCCACCTGGACAACATCTACTACGTCCCCTCGGTATCTTTCACCGGCCGCGTTGTCCGCACAAACGTCACATCGCACACCGCCTTCCGCGGATTCGGCGGGCCGCAGGGGATGCTGGTAATGGAAGAGATCGTGGACCGCGTTGCCCGACGCCTGGGGCTCCCGCCCGAGGTGGTTCGGGAGCGCAACATGTACCACGGCTCCGGAGAGACCAACACGACGCACTACGGGGAAGCGATCGGAGATGACAGGCTCGGGCTTTTGTGGAGGCAGGCCCTGACGCAGGCGGAGTTCCAGCGGCGCCGCGGAGAAGTGGACGCGTGGAACAGGAAGCACGACAGGGTGAAACGCGGGCTTGCCATCACGGGGGAGAAGTTTGGCATCTCGTTCACGTTTGCCACGTACAACCAAGGGGGAGCCCTGGTCCTGATCTACCAGGACGGGACGGTCCAGCTCAACCACGGTGGAACCGAGATGGGACAGGGACTGCACACCAAGGTCGTCGGCGTGGCCATGCGTGAGCTGGGCCTTCCCGCGGAGGCCTTCCGCGTCATGCCCACCAGCACCGACAAGGTGCCCAACACGTCCGCCACCGCGGCATCATCCGGCTCGGACATCAACGGCGCAGCGGTCAAAGCCGCCTGCGTGACGCTTCGCGAAAGGCTTGCCCCTGTGGCGGCGGAGCTGCTGTCACGCCGCAAGGGCGCTTCCGTGACGGCAGACCAGGTGGCCTTCCGGGATGGGTTTGTCAGCACGGAAGGCGCAGAGCGCATCCCGTTTTCCGACGTCTGCAGAGCGGCGTACGGCAAGCGCATCAGCCTCTCCGCAACAGGGTTCTACGCCACGCCGGGAATCACGTGGAACTGGGAAAAGCAGGAAGGCCATCCCTTCTTCTATTTTGCCTGCGGCGCCGCGGTGACCGAGGTGGAGGTGGACGGCTACACCGGGATGCACCGCGTGCTGCGGACGGACATCGTCCACGACGTGGGAGAGTCGCTGAACCCGGGAGTGGACCGGGGCCAGATCGAAGGCGGCTTTGTCCAGGGAGCGGGGTGGCTTACCCGGGAGGAGCTTGCCTGGGACAAGAACGGGCGGCTTCTCACGCACAGTGCCAGCACCTACCAGGTCCCCGCCATCAGCGACGCCCCGCTGGAGATGCACGTGACCATGCTTCCCCGCGCGGCCCAGGAGGGCACCATCCACGGCAGCAAGGCCGTGGGAGAGCCGCCGCTCATGCTGGCGTTCTCCGTGCGGGAGGCAATCCGTGACGCAATTGCCTCCTTCGGCCCGCCCGGCGGGGAAGTAGCCCTGCCGGCGCCGTCAACGGCGGAAGCCATTTTCACGGCCATCCAGGCTCGAAGAAACACCAGGGCCGGATAGTGTCCGGCTTTCCTTTCGACAAGGACGATGCGGTCCGCCTCCTGGCGGAGCTTGTGCGCGTCCCCACGGTGAACCCGCCGGGGTCCGACGTGCCGGGAGCAGAGCTGCTGGCCAGGGAGCTCGAGAGGCGGGGATTCCAGCCCGAGCTGACGGAGATCGGACCCGGGCAGGCCAATGTCACCGCGAAGGTTCCCGGCACCGGGGAAGCGCCCGCGCTCCTTTTCAACGGCCACATCGACGTGGTCCCTCCCGGCGCAATCCCCTGGAAACATGATCCCTTCGGAGGCCAGGTTGAGGACGGCAAGCTTTTCGGCAGGGGAGCCGCCGACATGAAAAGCGGTCTGGCGGCAATGCTGGTGGCCTTCCACGCCTTTGCGCGGGGGATGCCGCCGGCGTCCCGGCCCCGGGGGGACCTGATCTTTTCCGCCGTCTGTGATGAAGAGATCGGCGCGGCCGGAGCGCTGCGCCTTGCCGCGGACAAGGTCACCCGGGGGGTGGGCGCAGTGGTGATCGGGGAGCCCACCGGGTTCAACGCGTACGTGGCGCAGAAAGGCCTGTGCTGGATGGAGCTGGAGACCGTGGGCGCCACCGCGCACGGCTCCATGCCGCACCTCGGCCGCAACGCCATTGAGGACATGCACGCGCTTCTCACCGAGGTGCTTTCCATCCGTCCGCAGAAGGGCCCCGATCCAATGCACGGAACAACGACGCTCAACATTGGAACCATTCACGGCGGCGTCGGCCCTAACGTCGTGCCCGACCTCTGCCGGGTAAGCCTTGACTTCCGCCTGCCCCCCGGCGTTGCGCAGGAGCACCTCATGGAGCAGGTGGAGGCCGCAATTGCGCGCGCCCGGCAAAGGCTTCCGGGCATGCGCGTGAACATCCGGCCCACCGGCAGCCGCGCTGCCGTGGCAACCCCCACGCAGGACCGGATCGTCCAGCTTGCGCTCCTGGTCTGCAAGGAAACGCTTGGGCGTTGCCAGGAGCCGCTTCCCACGCCGGGGTTTGCCACGGACGCCAGCGCGCTGTGCTCCGACCCCGAGATCCCGTTCGTGATCATCGGGCCCGGGCGGGAAGAGCTGGCTCACAAGCCCGACGAGTACGTGGAAATCAACGACTACCTGAAGGCCGTGGAGCTGTACGCAGAGCTTGCGCGGCGCTACCTGGCCTAGGCAGGGAAGGCGCAGGGCGGCCGACGCCAGGGATGGCCAAAGGCCGACCCTAGCCCTGCCACGCGACAAGTCGGTGGGGATGGGAGCTACTCCCGGTTGATCAGGTGGACGGCCGTCGCCTTGAAGCCGGCAACAACGTGAGACCCCTGCTCCAGCTTCAGCTCCAGGAACGACTGGCGGGTCACGTACGCGGCAAGGGGAAACCCGCAGTCCAGGGCGATCTTGAAAAGCGGCCCCTGCGCGGAGACGCTGGTCACCCGGGCCGGGAACTGGTTGCGCACGCTGGAGTCCGCCAGCATGCCGCGGGCAACGACAACGTTTTCCGGACGGATGCACACCAGGACGCGCGGGGACGCGCCGTCTCCCACGGCGTGGATGTCGTGAGTCCCCAATGAAACGCGCACATCCCCGTCGGACCCTGCCGCGATCCGCCCTTCCAGCACCGTCTCAACGCCCACGAACCTGGCCACGAACTCGTTGGACGGCGCGTTGAACACCTCCGAAGGAGTGCCTGTCTGCACCAGCCTCCCCGCGTTCATGACGGCCAGACGGTCCGCCAGCACAAGCGCTTCCGTCTGATCGTGCGTCACATAGACCGCCGGCAGCCCGAGCTGCCGAAGAAGCCCCCGGAGCTCGTCCCGCAGCAGGTCCCGGGTCCGCGCGTCCTGGGCTGAAAGCGGCTCGTCAAAGAGAAAAAGCCGCGGATCCATGGCCAGGGCGCGCGCCACGGCAACGCGCTGCTTCTCCCCCCCGCTCAGGGAAGCAGGCCAACGGTCCGCCAGGTCCGCCAATCCCAGCCGGGACAGCGCGGAGACGGCCCGGCCCGGGTCCCGGCGGCACGCGAACAGCACGTTTCCCCGGACCGTCATGTGCGGAAACAGCGCGTAGTCCTGGAAGATGAGCCCGATCCCGCGCGCTTCCGGAGGGAAGGTCGTCACTTCCCTTCCGGCCATGGTGATTGTTCCGCTCTCCGGCCGATGGAAGCCCGCAATCATCTCCAGGAGCACCGACTTGCCGGCGCCGCTGGGTCCCAGGATGACAAATACTTCTCCGGGTGAAACCGCAAAGGAGATGTCGCACAGGGAGAACGCTCCCAGGGACAGGCTGACCGTCTGGACCTCGAGCGCCGGGTTCATTGCCCGTGCCCGAGAGACGTAGGACGCCCGGGGGACCAGCGGCGTCCGTGAGGCCGGCGGCGTCCGCGGACCAGGGAACGGAACAGGATGAAAAGGACAAGCGTGACCGTGAGGAACACCACGGCCATGGCCGACGAATCATTCAGCCCGAACTGGATGAACAGGTCGTAGATCTTCACGGGGGCGGTCATGGGAAAGTAGGAAAGGACAATGACGGCGCCGAACTCGCTGATGGAGCGCGCAAACGTGAGCGTAAGCCCGGTCATGATGCCGCGGCCGGCAAGCGGCAGGGTCACCTGCGTGAACACGCCCCACGGCCCTACGCCCAGCGTGCGCGCCACCTTCTCCAGCCGCACGTTCACGGATTCAAATCCCACGCGCGCCGCGTTCACCGCATAGGGCGCGCTTACAAAAAGCATTGCAACAACAATCCCGCCGGCGGTGCCCCAGAACCGGAAGCCCGTCAGGCGATTGACCACGCCTCCGATCAGGCCGTTGCGGCCGAACACAAAAAGCAGGGCTATCCCGACCACCGTGTGCGGGATGGCCAGCGGCACGTCCACCATCGCTTCAACCACGGACTTCCCCGGGAACTCCAGGCGGGCAAGGAGGTACGCTAGGGGAACGCCCAGGAGGCCGGCAAGGGCCGCCGTCATGAACGCAGCCTCCAGGCTCAGGAGGATGGCGGCGCGGACGTCAGGCATCGCAATAACGCGCCCCAGACGCGCCGGCGTCTGGCTGGCGGCCATCTGGAGAAGCGGCAGAAGGATGAACGCAATCAGCAGCCCGCCGGCAAGCCAGAAGAGAAGGAACATCCCGCGGGAAGCACGATTCACGGCCATGGGATGACCAGCGGCTTGAGCGCCTCGGGCACTCTGGCCAGGTCGTTGACATAGGCGGGAGCAAGCGACCCGAAGCCGTCGTCTTCCATCACTTTCCGACCTTCATCTCCCAGGAGGAACTGGAGGAACGCGCGCGCAAGGTCGGGGTGAGGAGCGTTCCCGGGAATCGTCACGCCATACACAATGGGCCGGCCGGGCAGCGGCCCATTGGAAGTCTGCGCCACGGCGGTTCGGTAGGAGGAGGCAAACCGGGCATCGCTCAGGTTGATCTCCGGCGGAAGATCCAGGTATCGGAAACCGTGCTGGCGGGCGTCGGAGAGATAGATGGCAAGGTAGTCGATCTCGCCCGCCTGGAGCGCGGCAATCAGCTCGGTTTCCGTTTCCCGCATGTTCGTCCGTGGGGAGTTTGCCAGGATGGCCGCAGTCAGCCCCGGCTGGTTGTAGCGCTTCTCCGCCAGCTCCAGCATCTGCACGGTCTGGTAGCCGGAGGGGTCCGTGTCAGGGTTGGAGCGTCCGATCTCTACGCCGGGCCGGGAGAGGACCTTGTACCAGTTCCCGGCGTTTATCTCATCCGCGTACCTGCTCCTGTCGGTATAGACGAACGTGATGGCGTTCGTTGCGAACCCGACGTACCAGTCCGTGGAGAAATCCGCTTCTCCAAAAAGGTACTTCGGGATGACGTTGTAGTCTGCAACGGCCACCACGTCCGCCGGCTGGCGGAGCTCGGTGACCTGTTTCACCATCTTCACGCTGCCGCCGAACTGCGCCTGGATGTCGATGCCCGGGTGCAGCTTCGCAAAAGCCCCCTCAATGGTCTTGAACGGCGCAGCCAGCGTGCCGGCCCCAAAAATGACAAGAGCAGGCGGCCCGGCAACGGCCGCCTGCCCAAGCGCAAGAAAAACAAGAAGAGGAAGGAAAGGCGGAAGCCTCATCACTTGGGAAGAGCGATCTTGATGGGTTCGGACTCCAGGTGCGTATTCCCGGTGTTGACGAAGAGCTTCTCCCAGACCTCCGCGGGATGGTTGGGGCCCATTTCCCACGTTGTGGAAACCGGAACCGACGTGGTGCCGGGCTTCACGGACCACATCTTGACCGCGGACTTCGCGCCGTCGCTCCTCTCCCAATGATAATTGAAGACGAGCGGCGTGACATTGATGTCCACGCGGACGGTGAAGTGCACCATCGTGTTGCCGTTGGCGAGCTTCTGGGAGCTCACCCCCACCCCGTGGATGGCAACGGGGTCGGCAAAGACGGCTCCGGAGACAAGAATGCCTCCCAGGACCAGGGCAGCCAGCAGAGCTTTTCTCATGATTCCTCCTTTTTCCTGGACGAGCTTTCCGCAACGTCCGATTTTTCAGGTACGAAAATGTACTGAGAATCATTTCCGGGGGCCAGGAATCCGCTCGATTTGCCTTGCCGCCGGCAGCCGTGAAACCCTATTTTGTTGGAAAAGACGCATTTCGACAAGGAAGGCACGCGACATGATTCGAACCGCGACACTCGGCTACCCGCGCATGGGACCTGCGCGAGAGCTCAAGAAGGCACTGGAACAGTTCTGGGCTTCCCGGATCGATGAGGCGACGCTTCGCAAGGAAGCGGCGGACATCCGGCGCAGCCACTGGAAGCTGCAGAAGGATGCGGGCATAGACTTCATCCCGTCCGGGGACTTCTCCCTGTATGACCACATGCTGGACACGGCCGCCATGCTGGGCTCGGTGCCCGCCCGCTACCAGGAACTGCTAGGCAAAGATCCCCTGCGTGGGTATTTTGCCATGGCCAGGGGAAGCCAGCGGGAGAACCTCCCTGCCCTGGAGATGACCAAGTGGTTTGACACGAACTACCACTACATGGTCCCGGAGATATCGCCGGACCAGCAGTTCCGGGCCGCATGGCCGCAGGTTCTTGAGCACCTTGAGGAGGCGAAATCCGCGTCCTTCGTGACGCGCCCCGTGCTTGTGGGTCCGGTCACGTTCCTTTCCCTTGCAAAGGGAGCAGACAAGTCCGCTGACCCTCTCTCCCGCCTTGATGCGGTCCTGCCGGTGTACGAAGAAATCCTCCGGCAGCTTGCCAGCCGGGGCGCTTCCTGGGTCCAGGTGGACGAGCCCATCCTGGTGACCGACCTTTCCGCGCCGCAGAAGGAATCTTTCAAGCGCGCGTACGCCCGCCTTGCCGGCGCCTCAGCCCTCCCGCTCATGCTGACAACGTATTTCGGAGACCTTGGAGACAACCTGGACGCCGCCCTGCGGCTTCCCGTGTCCGGCCTCCACGTGGACCTTGTGCGCGGCCCCGCTCAGCTTGCCCGGATCCTCAAGAGCCTGCCGGGCGGCATGGTCCTCTCCCTGGGCCTGATCGACGGCCGCAACATCTGGAAGGCGGACGTGGAGGCGGCCGTCCAGACGACGGAGAAGTGCGTTGAGGCCGTTGGGCAGGACCGCGTGATCATTTCCACCTCCTGCTCTCTCCTCCACTGCCCGGAGGACCTTTCCCGGGAAACAGAGCTGGACCCCGAGATCAGGAGCTGGCTGTCGTTTGCGCGGCAGAAGCTGGACGAGGTGTCCCTCGTTGCCAGGGCGCTCAACCAGGGCAGGAGCGCCGTGCAGGCTGAGCTTTCCGCCAACCGGCAGGCCCTGGAAAGCCGGGCCCGCTCTCCGCGGACAAGGAATCCCCGCGTCCGCGACCGCATGGCCGGGCTGGCCCCCTCGATGTTCCGCAGGGCAAGCCCGTTTTCCAAACGGCGCGCCGTGCAGGAATCCGCTCTTCCGCTGCCCGTGTTTCCCACGACGACAATCGGGTCTTTCCCGCAGACAAAGGAAGTGCGCTCCATCCGCGCCGGGCTCAAGGATGGCTCCGTGGATGAGGCCTCGTACGAGAAGTTCATTGAGAAGGAGATCGAACGCACCATCCGCCTCCAGGAGAAGCTGGGTCTGGACGTCCTTGTGCACGGGGAGTTCGAAAGAAACGACATGGTGGAGTATTTCGGCCAGATGCTCTCCGGCTTCACGTTTACCGGCCACGGATGGGTCCAGAGCTACGGCTCCCGGTGCGTGAAACCCCCGGTGATCTACGGGGACGTGGAGCGCCCGTCCGCCATGACGGTCCGCTGGTCCACGTATGCGCAGTCGCTGACCCGTCGCCCGGTGAAAGGCATGCTGACAGGACCCGTGACCATTCTCTGCTGGAGCTTCGTGCGGAACGACCAGCCGCTGGAGCAGACGTGCAAGCAGATTGCCCTTGCCATGCGGGACGAGGTGAAAGACCTGGAGTCCGCGGGGCTTCGCCTGATCCAGATCGACGAGCCGGCGCTCCGGGAAGGTCTTCCGCTCCGGCAGTCGCAGTGGAAGGACTACCTGCGCTGGGCGGTGGATTCCTTCCGCATTGCCTCAAGCGGCGTTGCCGACACTACGCAGATCCACTCCCACATGTGCTACGCGCAGTTCGACGACATCCTTCCCTCCATTGCGGAAATGGATGCGGACGTGCTTTCCATAGAGACCACGCGGTCCCGCATGGAGCTCCTGGGATCGTTCTCATCCTTCAAGTACCCCAACGAGATCGGGCCGGGGGTCTATGACATCCATTCCCCGCGCGTGCCGGCCCCCGGGGAGATGGAGGAGCTTCTCACCAAGGCGCTGGGCGTGCTACAACCCTGGCAACTCTGGGTCAACCCCGATTGCGGCTTGAAGACCCGGGAATGGAAGGAGGTGGAGCCGTCCCTCCAGGCGCTTGTGTCAGCGGCCCGCGCTCTGCGGGAGCGCCACGCGCCGGGCAAATCGAAGGCCTCCGGATCGAAGGCCTCAGGATAGAGGAGACGGCCCGCAATCCCAGTGAAAAAGGACTTTCGTTCGCGGCTCTCCGCAGAGGCAACCATTCTTTTCGACGGCGCCATGGGAACCATGCTCTACCAGAAGGGCGTGTTCCTGAACCGCTGCTTCGAGGAGGTGTGCCTCTCCGACCCCCGGATGGTGCTGGGGATCCATCGCGAATACCTGGAGGCAGGCTCGGAGGTGCTTACCACCAACAGCTGGGGCGCGGGGCTGCCGAAGCTGCGCGCCGCCGGGCTGGAGGAGAAGTTCGCCTCCATCAATGAGCGCGCCGTGAAGCTTGCGCGCCAGGCGGTGGAAGAAGCCGGCCGGGAAGGCCTGGTCTACGTTGCCGGGTCCATGGGTCCGCTGGGGGTCAACGTAGAGCCGCTGGGGAGGATGAGCGCGGCGGAGGCGGAGGATCTTTTTGAGAGCCAGTCCCGCACGCTGGCGCAGGCAGGAGCGGATCTCATCATCCTGGAGACTTTCGTGGACCTGCGGGAGCTGGAGGCGGCGGTGAAGGGCGCCCGCCGCGGGTGCGACCTGCCGCTCATCGCGTCCCTGACCATCAACAGCGAGGGAACGTCGCTGTACGGAACGGACCCGGAGATCTTCACGGCGCGCATGGATGAGCTTGCCCCGGATGCCCTCGGGCTGAACTGCTCCGAGGGACCTCGCGTGATGCTGGAGACCGCGGAAAGGATGATCCGGGTCACGGACCGGCCTCTCTGCATCCAGCCCAACGCCGGTGTGCCCGTCAACGTGAACGGCCGAAACTTCTACCCCACCACCCCCAGCTACACCGCAAAATACGCCAAGCGCATGATCCAGTCCGGCGTGCGCATCGTGGGCGGGTGCTGCGGGACCACCCCGGCGCACATCAAGGAGATCAGGAACGAGATCCGGGCCCTCCAGCCCAGCGTCATGCCGCAGCACATCCGCGTGGAAGTGCCGGAGGCTGCCCGGCAGCCGGTGGAGCTGTCCAAGAAAAGCGCGTGGGCTGCCCGCATCTCCCGCGGGGAGTTCGTCACGTGCGTTGAGCTGGTTCCTCCCAAGGGCGTGGAATACGGCAAGCTCGTGGAGAACGCCCAAGTGCTGAAGAAGGCCGGGATCGACGCCATCAATGTTCCCGACAGCCCGCGGGCGCAGGTCAAGATGAGCGCCATCATGGCCTCCGTCCTCCTGCAGCAGAAGGCGGGGATTGAGGCCATCCCGCACTTCGCGTGCAAGGACAAGAACCTCCTTGCGCTGCAGGGGGATCTGCTGGGCTCCCACGCGCTGGGGATCAGGAACGTGCTGTCCGTGACCGGGGATCCTCCGAGCATGGGCACCTACCCGGACGCGACGGCCGTCTTCAACATCGACTCCATCGGGTTGTGCCGGCTCATGAGCATGCTCAACCACGGCTATGACCTCGGGAACAACTCCGTGGGGAACGCCACGGAGTTCTGCATCGGCGTGGGTGTGAACCCCAACGCGGTGAACCTGGACCGGGAGCGGGAGCGCTTCCGCCTGAAAATGGAGGCCGGCGCCGAGTTCGCAATCACGCAGCCCGTGTTTGACGCGGATTCCCTCCTGAAGTTCCTGGACAGCATGGGCGGCACAAAGCTCATCCCCGTGGTGGCCGGCATCTGGCCGCTGGTGAGCCAGAGGAACGCAGAGTTCATGAAAAACGAGGTGCCCGGCGTGTATGTGCCGGACGACGTTGTGGCCCGCATGGCGCGCTGCGACTCAAAGGAAGCAGCGCTGGAGGAAGGCATTGCCATTGCGCGGGAGATCCTCGGGAGGCTTCGCGGGGCCATCGCGGGCGTACAGGTCTCCTGTCCCCTGGGAAAGGTGCAGGCCGCGCTGAGCGTTGCGGGGAAATAGGCTCCGCCGCCGCGTCATCGTTTCCGATACGAACAACGCGTGAGTATTATTGACCGGTGGAGGGCGTACCGGAATGAAATCCCCCGAGCTCCCCGTGCAGCGGAACCTGGAACGGTTCCCGGATCTTCACCCCGCCCTTGATCCCCGCTCGGCAGTCACGGAGGCCACCCGGTGCCTCAACTGCTTTGACGCCCCGTGCACCGCCGCGTGCCCCACGCATATCGACGTGCCGGGATTCATCAAGAAAATCGCCAGCGGAAACCTGGAAGGGTCCGCGGCAACAATCCTGGATGCCAACGTGCTGGGCATGAGCTGCTCCCGCGTCTGTCCGGTAGAGGTGCTCTGCGAGGGGGCGTGCGTCATGCACCGCAGGAACGAGAAGCCCATCGAGATCGGCCGGCTCCAGCGCCACGCCATGGAGAGCTTCTTCGAGCGCACGGGCGCGCTGCCCGTTGCGGTCTCCCCGCGCAAGGGGAAGGTGGCGTGCGTGGGCGGAGGCCCGGCGTCCCTGGCGTGCGCCGCGGAGCTTCGCCGGCAAGGCTACTCCGTCACCGTCTTCGACAACCGCCCGCTTCCCGGCGGGCTGACCACGTACGGGGTTGCGGAATACAAGCTGCGTCCTTCGGACAGCCTGAAGGAAGTGGAGATGATCCGCAAGCTCGGCGTCGAGTTCCGCCAGGCGGAGGTCGGAACGGACGTCACGCTGGACGAGCTTGAAGAGCAATACTCCTTCGTCTTCCTGGGCATGGGCCTGGGAGCCATGCAGCGCCTGGGGATCCCCGGGGAGGACGGCCGGGGAGTGGTGGATGCGCTCCATTTCATAGAGCGCTACAAGACGGACGCCCGGTTTGCCGTGGGCAGCGTTGTCGTGGTCCTGGGCGCAGGCAACACGGCGCTTGATGCAGCCAACGCCGCCCTCCGGCTGGGCGCGGACAGCGTTCACGTGTTCTATCGTCGCACGGAAGAAGAGATGCCGGCGTTCCCGTTCGAGTATGACCACGCAAAGGTCGAAGGAGTCCAGTTCCACTGGCTCTCCCAGCCCGCGGAGATCACGCTGAAAGGCGGGAACGCCGTTGGAGTGAAGTTCCTGCGGACGCGCCTGGGAAAGCCTGACGCCACCGGCCGTCGCGGCGTGCAGACCGTTCCCGGCACGGAGTTCACGTTTGAGTGCGACATGGTCATTCCGGCTCTTGGCCAGGGGCGTCTCATGGAGATGCTCCAGAAGACACGGGGCGTTGAGATCTCGGGAGGCTCCCTCAGCGTGGACCGACCAACGGGAAGAACCGCAAACCCCCGGTACTTCGCGGGCGGAGATTGCGTGAACGGCGGGCGCGAAGTCGTGGACGCCGTTGCCGACGGAAAGCGCGCGGCGCTGGCCATGATCGGCCGGCTGGCCGCCGCGTGAGGGGGTAAAACATGGCTGACCTTTCCACCCGGTTCATGGGGATCTCGACACCCAACCCGTTCTGGCTGGCCTCAGCGCCGCCCACCAACAGCGGGGAGCAGATCATGCGCGCCTTCGACGCCGGCTGGGGCGGCGCGGTCTGGAAGACAATCGGGGAGCCCATTGTGAACACCGCCTCCCGCTACTCTTCGGTTGACTGGAGCGGGCAGCGCATGATGGGGCTGAACAACATCGAGCTCATCTCGGATCGCCCCATAGAAGACAACCTCCGCGAGATGGCGGAGGTGAAGAAGCGCTACCCGAAGAACGCGGTGATCGCCTCCCTCATGGTGGAGAGCAAGCGGGAGGTCTGGCACGACATCGTGAAGCGCTCCGAGGATGCCGGGGCAGACGGCCTGGAGCTGAACTTCGGCTGTCCGCACGGGATGAGCGAGCGCGGAATGGGCTCCGCGGTGGGGCAGGTGCCGGAGTATTCCTGCATGATCACCGAGTGGGTCAAGGAAGCCGCCCACGTGCCCGTCATGATCAAGCTCACGCCGAACATCACGGACATCCGCACCGTGGCACGCGCCGCGAAGAAAGGCGGGGCGGACGGCCTCTCCGCCATCAACACCATCAACTCGATCACGGGCATTGACCTGGACACGCTCATTCCTCGGCCCAACGTCGGCGGCTTCTCAGCGCACGGGGGCTACTGCGGCCCCGCGGTCAAGCCCATCGCGCTGCACATGGTGCAGCAGATCGCATCCGACCCGGAGGTGGGCATCCCCGTTTCCGGAATCGGCGGCGTTTCCGGCTGGCGGGAAGCAGCGGAGTTCATCCTGGTAGGGTGCGGGACCGTGCAGGCCTGCACGGCGGTCATGCACTATGGGTACAGGATCGTGGAAGACATGATCGACGGCCTTTCCCGATGGATGGACCAGAAAGGCTTCCGGACGATCAACGATTTCCGCGGGCTTTCCCTTGCAAAGATGATGGAATGGAAGCACCTGGATCTGAACTACAAGATCGTCGCGCGCATCGACGCAGCCAAGTGCATCGGGTGCGACCTCTGCTACATCGCCTGCTGGGACGGCGCACACCAGTGCATCCACCACGACGGGAGCAGGGAGGTCCCCGCAGCGCGCCTGGCTGCCAGCAGGCAGCGCGTCTCCGTGACGCCCATTGCAAAGCTGGACGCCGCGCGCGGCGCACCCGGGAACTCCAACGGGAACGGCGCGCGCGTGCCCGCCGTGGATGAAGAAGAATGCGTGGGGTGCAATCTCTGCTCCCTGGTCTGTCCCGTTGACCAGTGCATCACGATGGTCGAGGTGCCGACAGGCAGGCCGAAAGAGACGCAGGCAATGAGGGAAGCCGGGCGGGTGTACGCGAAGCCCGGCCAGGCATAAACGGGAGAAATGGCATGGCCACAACTCTGATCAGGAACGGGACCGTCGTCACCGCCCAGGAGACGCTGAGCGCTGACATCCTCATCGACGGGGAGCGCATCAAGGAAGTGCGCGCGGGAATCCCGGAGAAGGCGGCCTCACGGGTGATCGAGGCTGCGGGTTTCTACGTCTTCCCGGGCGGGATCGACGCCCACACGCACCTGGACATGCCGTTTGGCGGCACCACCTCATCAGACAACTTCGAGACCGGGACACGGGCCGCCGCGTTCGGGGGAACCACCACCATCGTGGACTTCGCCATCCAGGCGCGCGGAACGCGGATGCGCCAGGCGCTGGACACGTGGTGGAAGAAGGCGGAAGGCCGCGCGTGCATCGACTACGGGCTGCACATGATCGTCACGGATCTCGGGGGAGCCGGCCTGGAGGACATGGACGACCTGGTCAGGGAAGGGGTTGCCAGCTTCAAGCTGTTCATGGCGTATCCCAACGCGCTGATGGTTGACGATGCCACCATCTTCAAGGCGCTCTCCCAGACGTCGAAAAACGGCGCTCTCATCTGCATGCACGCGGAGAACGGGAGCGTGATCGACGTGATCGTTGCGCGCGCCCTGGCGGAGGGAAAAACCGCGCCGATCTACCATGCCCTCACGCGGCCCCCCCGGGCGGAGGCGGAGGCCGTGCACCGCGCCATCGCCATGGCGGAGATTGCGCAGGTGCCCGTGTACATCGTCCACCTGTCCTCGGAAGACGCGCTGAACGAGGTGCGGGAGGCGCGTGACCGCGGCCTTCCCGCTTTCGCGGAGACCTGTCCCCAGTACCTCCTCCTTTCCCAGGAGGAGCTTGCGCGGCCCGGCTTCGAGGGGGCCAAGTACGTTTTCACCCCGCCTCTCCGGCCCAAGGAGCACCAGCCCAAGCTGTGGGAGGGCTTGAAGCATGATCACCTGCAAGTGGTGTCCACGGACCACTGTCCGTTCTGCTTCAAGGATCAGAAAATCCTGGGGAAGGACGATTTCAGCAAAATCCCCAACGGCGGGCCGGGCATCGAAAACCGCCTCCAGCTCATCTACCACCACGGCGTGAACGACGGGAAGATCTCCCTCAACCGCTTCGTGGAGCTCACCTCGACCACGCCGGCGCGCATCTTCGGGATGTATCCGCGCAAAGGGGAGATCGCGGTGGGAAGCGATGCGGACCTCGTGATCTGGGATCCCGAGGCGGCGTGGACCATCAGCGCGAAGACGCATCACATGAAAGTGGACTACTCGATGTTCGAAGGCTTCAGCGTGCGCGGAAATGCCCGGATGGTGATCTCCCGCGGAGAGGTGATCGTGGCCGGGGACAAGTTCCTTGGCCAGCCGGGGCGCGGCAGGTTCCTGAAACGGACGGCCCACGGGGGAGCGTGGAAATAACCTCCGCCTTCGTGGTACGGTGAGCGCGCAAGGAGAGCGCCCCGATGAAAGAAACTCCGCAGCAGTACATCGAGAGAGTCCTCGGCTACCTGGAAGGCAAGAAACCGCTGGAGGTCCTGGCCGCGTCCCCCCGGAAGATTTCCAAGCTTGTCAAGGGAATCTCCCGGAAAAAGCTCGCAAAGCGTCCCGCGCCCGACAAATGGTCCATCACGGAGATCCTTGCGCACCTGGCGGACACGGAGATCGTCCAGGGCTTTCGAGTCAGGATGATCCTGGGAGCCAGCGGAACTCCCATCCAGGGCTTTGACCAGGATGAATGGGCAAAGTACTCCGACTATGCAAAGCATGATCCCGCCCTTTCGCTCAAGGCCTACAGCGTGATGAGGGAGCGCACCGTGCTCCTCCTGGAAAGCCTCCCCGCGGAAGCATGGGAGCGCTACGGCATGCACTCGGAGCGGGGGAAGGAAACCGTGACGCGCGTTGCCGAAATGATGGCGGGCCACGATCTGAACCATCTCAAGGCCATCCGCGAGATCCTGAAGGGCTCATCCAAGTAGAACAGAACGCTCGCTACGAGCGCGGGGACCGCTGGTAAGGAGTCTTTTCAAGCGGAAGGCTGGTCCTGAGCTTCCCGTCAACGGCAAAGTATGCGCCCGCCACGGCGGAGGCGGTAGG
>Ga0335078_10002980_pt1 | contig 25353 bp, 26 predicted proteins | sample Lox_Sample_32_FD_206711 | JGI IMG/M metagenome (GOLD analysis project Ga0335078, IMG submission 206711) | Soil microbial communities from Loxahatchee National Wildlife Refuge, Florida, United States - Lox_Sample_3.2 | ecosystem: Environmental > Terrestrial > Soil > Wetlands | place: USA... | reverse complement strand
CTGACCCAGCCGCCGACGCCGACCAGTGCCCCTTGGCAAAGCGACACCAGGCCAAGTTGCCCATACAGCAGCGCGCAGCCGAGCACGGCCATCACCATGCAATAGGCTTGGGTGAAATTCGATAGCCAATAACCGCCGCATGTTGCAGCAATTACTCCGGAGACGACGGCAACTACGGCGAGGATCGCGACTGCCCGAATACCCGGGGTAATTTCTTGGGGTACCAGCGGGATGACGTCGGTCTTGATGATTTCGGTCTTGGCGATTTCAGTCTTGGCGATTTCGTTCATTCCCGGGCTCCAACGCCTTGACCAGCACCGACGATCATCAAGAAGATCAGAGCCGCGACATAAGGTCCCGCGCTGCGCAAGTTGGCGATTTCGGGCGAGGTAGCGATCAGCAGCGCCTCGATGAGGCCGGCGACAATGCCGCCGATGAACGCGCCCGGTAGTGACGACAAGCGGGCCATGATCGCGGCGGCGATCGCTGGAATAACGAGGAAGGTCAACGTGCCCGGATCGAGCCGGTTGATGTTGGCCAAGAGGATGCCGGCGATGCCGGCAAACATGCCATTGATTAGCCAAGCTATGGAATCGATCTGAACAACACGTACGCCAATGGCTGCGCTGATGTGCCGGTCGCTCGCGAGCGCACGCATCCCGAGCCCGATCCTGGTGCGGCTTAACAACAAACCGATACCGGTTGCCATCGCCAAAGACAGGCCGAGGGCAATCAAGCGCGTGATCGTCAGTCGGACGCCAAACAGCGTGACGGCGCTGAAATCGGTCGGCAGCATGAGGCGCCGCGCCACGCCGACGCCCCAGTAAAGCGCCATGCCGCCAAACAGGAAGAGCGCTAATCCGAGCGTGGCGATGGCGCGCACGACACGGTCGCGATGCGCCAGGCGCGGAGCGAAAATGCGGCCATAGGCGTAGGCGAGGCCGGTCGAAACCGCAACGCCGACAATCCAGCTGACAGGCGCAGGGAGCCCGTCTTGCGTCAGCTCCCAGGCCAGGAACGCGGACACGCCGCCGAATGCACCGAAGGCGAAATTCAACGTGCCTGATGCCCGGTAGAGAATGACCAGACCGACGCTGGATAGCGCGTAGACAGCGCCCAGTCCGATTCCGGAGGCGATGAAAGGAAGCAGACTCATGTTGAATGCCGACCAATGCTCATTGGTAGGACACCCCGCCGGACGCTTGAACGTTTCCCCTGTCGGCAATCCTATAGCCGCTATTGCGCAGTGTCAGTAGTCTTCGCGCTGTGCCCACGTCCAAGGCGCCCACCGCTTCTGACGCCGCGCGCCCACTCCGCAATGACGGCATCCGCTCTCTCGTCGAATACTTCGGCCGGTCTTATTTGTTCGATTTTGTTCGATTGGCGAACACTCGGCCGATCAGTGCCAGCGCAGATGGGCCACTCCCGTTTTTCTTCTCTCAGCGCTGCATCACTCAGCGCTGCGTCGTTGGCGCATCAGGCAAGCCGCATTGCGGCGCGCTTGACTTCAACGCACGACCTCATAACACTCGGCAGCGAAAACAACAGAACTTGGCGGCGCCTTTCACCCTTAATGGGTTCTGCGCGCAAAGGCGTCACGCGATAGGGAGATTTGCAATGATCGGCAACGCCCGTTTCGACTTCATCCATTTCATGCACTACACGGCGTTGCCGGAAAATCAGAAAGAATTTCCATCACTGTGGGTGGATTTCCCCAACAAGTATTTTGATCCCGCGCGCGGGCATGAGTTGTACCAGCGCTATCTTTCGCAGCTCGTGCTCGCCGACAAGCTTGGTTTCGATGCCGTCGTCGTCAACGAGCATCACAACACAGCCTACAGCATGATGCCGGCGCCGAATCTGATCGCGGCGACGCTCATCCCGCAGGTCAAGAACGCGAAGATCTGTGTGTGGGGAACCCCGCCTAATCTTGAACACCCCAACCGGCTGGCGGAAGAATACGCCATGCTCGACGTGCTCTCGCAGGGCCGTCTGGAAGTCGCATTCCCGCTCGGCACCGGCATGGAATACTGGTCCAATTCGGTTAATCCGGCCACCGCCCGTGAGCGCCACCGGGAATCGATCGAGATTATTTTGCAGGCTTGGACCCAGGACGGCCCGACGTCGTACTACGGCGACTTCTACACCTATCGCTATCTTAATCCCTGGCCGCGGCCGGTTCAGAAGCCGCATCCGCCCTGCTACATCGTCGGCACCGGCAGTCCGGAGACCGTTGATCTCGCTTCGAGGCTCGGCTTCGGCTACGCGTCGGTGTTCGTCACCAAACAACGGGCGCGCGAGCTTAACGAGGAGCTGCGCCAGGGCGCAGCCGCGCACGGTCACCACATCCGGCCGGACCAGCTTCCGCTGCAGGTCATCACCTACGTTGCGGAAACCGAAGAAAAAGCCAGAGAAGAAGCCGTCGAGCACATCCAGTATTTCTTTGAGGATGCGCTGCGCACGACGCCAACCTTCCTTGCTCCGCCCGGTTATCTTTCGGTCGATCAGTTGAAAAAGCGCGCTGCGCTGGCCGACAAGCTCCACGGCGCCTTTAGCTTCGAGAACATCGAGCAAGCGTTCTTCGTCGCCGTCGGCACCGCCGACCAGGTCGTCGAGCGGCTGGAACAATGGGCCGAGCAGATGGGGACCAACCATTTCGTCATGTTCGCTGCGATCGGCAATATGCCGAATTGGAAAGTCGTGAAAAACCTGAGCTTGATCGCACAGGACGTTATTCCACGTGTCCGCGCCGCCGCCCCCGTGCATCATCGCGCGGCCGCCGAGTAAGGGAGGACGCTGATGGCCAATCCCTTTCCCGCCGCATTCAAGCGCGAAGTTCACACCATCAACGGCGTGAAGACTGTCGTGCTCACCGCCGGTCGCGGCGAGCCAGTGGTTTTTCTGCATGGCGCCGGCATCTGGCACGGCGTTAATTTCACCATGCCGTGGACGGAGAAATATCGCGTCATCGTGCCGATCCATCCGGGCTTTGGCGAATCCGGCGATGACCCGTCAATTTCGGAGATGCACGATTACGTCATGCATTACCTCGACCTGTTCGACACGCTCGGTATCGAGCGGATGCGCCTGGTCGGGTTCTCGCTGGGCGGCTGCATGGCGGCGAAGTTTGCGGTCGAACACCGCCATCGGGTCGAGCGGCTCGTACTGGTGGGCCCGGCCGGCCTGCGTGACAAAGCCCATCCCGGACCGGACCTGTTCATGCTGCCGCCCGACAAGATTCCGGCGATGCTGGTCTCGAATTTCGACGTCATCAAACCGTATCTGCCGGAAAAGCCCGATCTCGATTTCATGGGAGAGCGCTATCGCGAAGGCGGAATGCTGGCGCGGCTGTTGTGGGAGCATCCCTGGGACAAGAAATTGCCGCGCTACCTGCACCGCCTGACCATGCCGACGCTGCTGGTGTGGGGTGAAGAGGATCGCCTTATTCCGGTGCAACAGTCTGAGATCTGGCGCCGCTATATTCCCAAGGCGGACATTCAGATCTTCAAGGGTGCCGGCCACCTTGTGCTCGACGAGAAACGGGAAGCGGTCGACGCGGTGCAGCGCTTCCTGTCGTAGACTTCAGACCCGTCAATAGTCGCGAGTGAAGCCCGCGACCTGCAAACGCGCTTGTGATTGTGCTGCATGTTGACTGGCTGTTAGTCTTTATGCCGATGGCGCAGGGAAGCGCCGATACCAAAGCTGGGGGAAATGTCTATGGACAGTATCAAAACCTACGCTGCTCCGCTCGGACGGCTGCTGATGTGCAGCCTCTTTATTTGGGCTGGTTACACAAAGCTGTTCGTGTTTGGCCCGTCGGGGACGGCGGGTTACATGGCGAGCGTGCACATGCCGCTACCGGCCTTGGCGGCGTGGGTTGCCATCATCGTCGAATTGCTTGGCGGAATATTGCTTCTCATCGGGTACCAGACCCGGTGGGTCGCGCTCGTGCTTGCGATCTGGTGTCTGGTGACCGGTTTTGCTGTTCATCTGCCGGTCGGCGACCAGGCCAACATGATCCATTTCTACAAGAACCTTGTGATGGCCGGCGGATTCCTGTTCGTCGTGGCGCACGGGGCCGGCGGCCTCAGCGTCGACGGCGCCATGGGCACCGACAAGGCCGCTTAGGCGGCCAAGAATCGAACCAAGGGTTAGAAACGGATTCGAAACGGGGCGGATGGTTCCGCTCCGTTAACCTCCTGGGCGCTGGTCCGTTCGACCATTTGTAAGACATGACCCGTATCAGCGGGGTGCCCGGCGTGCGAAATCGCGCGGCGGCCGTCGTTATGAACAGGCCATGTCATGGAAAACGACCGCCGCGCTCTCCAACGCACGCGAGTGTTGCGGTGCGCCAAGATCATCGTACCAAGCCACTCGCGGGTCGTTCACTGCACAGTCCAGAACATCACTGGCGCTGGCGCGTGCCTGAAGGTGGCCAATACCTTCGGCTTGCCGGAGACCTTCGAACTGACGTTCGAACATGGCCGCACCCGCCGCTCTTGCCGTGTGGTCTGGCGAACGAACGATCAGCTCGGCATTGCATTTGAGATCTTAGAGCTGCGGGCGTGAAGCCTGAAGCCGGCATCGCAACGACGGCATCGCTAAAACTCCGCCACGGCGTGGATCAGCCGCTCGATGTCTTCGGGCCGCGACAGGCGATGGTCGCCATCCTTGACCAGGGTAAGAATGACATCGTCGCTGGCGAGCCGCGAAACCAGCTCGACCGCATGCCGCCACGGTACATCGGGGTCTTCAACCCCTTGAAGAATGCGAACCGGGCAGCCGGTTTCGATCATGCCGCCCAGCAGCAGATGATTGCGGCCCTCTTCGATCAATTGCCGGGTTACGAGATAGGGCTCCGGCGAATATTCCGAAGGTCGCGACCAAACTCCTTTTTCTTCCAGCTCTTGCCTGATCGCCGGGGTGAAACGCTTCCACATCAGCTCCTCGGTGAAATCCACCGCCGGCGCGATCAGTACCAGGCCGATCACCGAAGCCGGCGGCGCTTGCGGGCGCGCCCGCAGTGCGCGGACCATCAGCAGCGCCAGCCAGCCCCCCATCGACGAACCGATCAAAATCTGCGGCCCCCGACAGCAGGCATCAAACACGCCGAGACAATCAGCAAGCCAGCGGCCGATCGTGCCCTCGGTGAATTCGCCGCCCGATTCGCCGTGGCCGGAATAGTCGAAGCGGACACACGCACGGCCCGCTTGCTCGGCCCAGTGCGCCAGCGCGGCGGCTTTGGTGCCCTTCATGTCGGATTTGTAGCCGGACAGCCAAAACAGCCCGGGGGGCGTCCCCGAGCGCTCCCGCACCGCAACGCGGCGGCACGTGTTTCCCGATCCAATTTCCAGAAATTTCAGGCTGTTATCGTTCATCGCACTTTGCGTATCGTCTCCCGGAGCGTGCCGCAGATCGACCGAACATAATCACGTCACCCACCGGTTCGCCATCGATCCGATGCGCAATTGCGTTGACTTATGACCGGAAACTCCCGATCTTCCGCACTCTCAGCAACGACTAAAGGAGACAAGTACCATTCGTCGACCGATCAGAACCGCGCAACCCGCTCCCAAGGAAGGTCCGCGCATCAACGATGAGATCCGCGTCCGCGAGGTCCAGCTCATTGACAAGGATGGCGCCAACAAGGGCGTCACCGAAATTAACGCCGCTCTGGCCATGGCGCAGGAGGCCGGCCTCGATCTGGTAGAGATCGCGCCGAATTCATCACCGCCGGTTTGCAAAATCCTCGATTTCGGCAAATACAAATATCAGGCCCAGAAGAAGGCCGCCGAAGCGCGCAAGAAACAAAAGATCGTGGAGATCAAGGAGATCAAGTTGCGGCCGATGATCGACGATCACGATTACGAAGTGAAGATGCGCTCGATCCAGCGATTTTTCGAGGAAGGCGACAAGGTTAAGGTGACGCTGCGCTTTCGCGGCCGCGAAATGGCGCATCAGGAGCTTGGCTACAAGCTCCTGGATCGCGTCAAGGGCGACACCTCCAAGATCGCCAAAATCGAGCAGGAGCCCCGCTTCGAGGGCCGCCAGGTCGTGATGGTGCTGGCGCCGCGCTAGAGCTGCGCGGCGGCATTTGCCAATTTAAGCCGCCTCTGCCATAACCGCGCCCTTTCCGACGCCCGGCTGATCAGGGCTGCCGTGGCGTCGGCCAAGTGCTCATCAGCACACGATCGTCAGATCGTCGGCGCCGCCCCCTCGCTACCCCCTAAAGCGCTAGAGGGTACGAAGGGGAGCACCATCAATCAGGAGAGCCAAATGCCCAAGATTAAGACCAAATCGGGCGCCAAAAAGCGCTTCAAGGTGACGGCTGGAGGGAAGGTCCTCTATGCGCAGTCCCGCAAACGCCACGGCATGATCAAGCGCACGAAAAAGCAGATCCGCCAGTTGCGCGGTACCAACGTGCTATTCAAGACCGACGGCGACAACATCAAAAAGTACTTCTTGCCGAACGGTTGACGACTAGCGGCTTGCCGCCGTCGTTCATTCCAGCGTTTTGCGATTTTAGAGGAGATCAGCCATGGCACGCGTTAAACGCGGCGTCACCAGTCATGCGAAGCACAAGAAAGTGCTCAAGGCCGCCAAGGGCTATTACGGCCGGCGCAAGAACACCATCCGGATCGCCAAGCAGGCGGTCGAGAAGGCCAATCAATACGCCTTTCGCGACCGCAAGCGGAAGAAGCGCACCTTCCGCGCGTTGTGGATTCAACGGCTCAACGCGGCGGTGCGTCCTTTCGGCCTGAACTACAGCCGCTTCATCGCGGGCTTGAGCAAGGCCGGCATCATGGTCGACCGCAAGGTGCTTTCGGATTTGGCGATTAGCGAACCGGCGGCGTTCGAGGCTATCGTCGGGCAGGCCAAATCCGCACTCGCGGCGTGAGAGTCATGGCCCGGTCGCTCTCACCATCGAGCGCGCCATGATCGACCGCGCCTACGTGCAGCGCATGGCGCGCTACAATCGATGGCAGAACGAAAACCTCTACGGCGTTGCCGACAAGCTGTCTGCAGAGGAGCGCGGTCGTGAGCGCGGCGCGTTCTTCGGCTCGATCCACAAGACGTTGAGCCATCTATTGTGGGGCGACCAGATTTGGATGAGCCGCTTCGCCGACGTGCCGAAACCACAGGCGGGAATTCTGGAATCGGTCACGCTCTATCCGGACTGGCCAGGACTCATGGCCGAACGGGTGCGTTTCGATCAGACAATCATCGACTGGGCCGATACCATCGAGGCCGCTTGGCTGGCGGCTGATCAAACCTACTATTCGGCCGCGACTAAACGCGAATGGACCAGGCCGCGCTGGATGCTGGTCACCCATATGTTCAATCACCAGACCCATCATCGCGGTCAGGTCCACTGCATGCTGACACAAGCGGGCGGCCGGCCGCACGATACCGATCTCCCGGTCATGCCGGATTGACCGCAGCCAAAGCCGACTGACATGTCCAATACCGCCCAGCTTGAACAGCAAATCCTGACCGAAGTCGCCGCCGCAAGCGATGAGGCCGCGATCGAAGCAGTGCGCGTCGCGGCGCTCGGCAAGAGCGGCTCGGTTACGGCGTTGTTGAAGACCCTCGGTACCCTGCCGCCCGAGGAGCGGAAGACTCAAGGGCCGCTGATCAATGGCCTTAAGGACCGCGTCAATTCGGCGCTTGGTGCACGCCGCGAGGCGTTGAAGAACGTGGCGCTTGAGGCGCGGCTTAATACCGAAAGCGTTGACGTCACGCTCCCGGTGCGCGAGGCGCCGTCCGAGATCGGGCGCGTTCATCCGATCACCCAAGTGGTCGACGAATTGACCACGATTTTCGCCGATATGGGCTTCGCTGTTGCCGAAGGCCCCGACATCGAGACCGAAGACTACAACTTCACCAAACTCAATTTCCCGGAAGGGCATCCGGCGCGCGACATGCACGACACGTTCTTCTTCAACCCGAAGCCGGACGGCTCGCGCCTGTTGTTGCGCACGCACACCTCGCCGGTTCAGGTGCGCACCATGCTGAGCCAGAAGCCGCCGATCCGCGTCATTATTCCCGGCCGCACCTATCGTAGCGACTCCGATCAGACCCACACGCCAATGTTTCATCAGGTCGAGGGTCTGGTCATCGACAAAGGCTCGCATCTCGGCCATCTGAAATGGATTCTGGAAGAGTTCTGCAAAGCGTTCTTTGAAGTCGATCGCGTCAAGATGCGCTTTCGGCCGTCGTTCTTTCCGTTCACCGAACCGTCGCTCGAAGTCGACATCCAGTGTCGGCGCGACAAGGGCGAGATCCGCTTCGGCGAAGGCGATGACTGGATGGAAATCCTCGGCTGCGGCATGGTGCATCCGAACGTAATGCGAAATTGCGGGCTCGATCCCGACGAGTACCAGGGCTTTGCCTGGGGCATGGGCATCGATCGCATCGCCATGCTCAAATACGGCATGCCGGACCTGCGTGCCTTCTTCGAGGCCGACGTGCGCTGGCTCTCCCATTACGGTTTCCGCCCTCTCGACCTGCCGACTCTGGCGGGGGGATTAAGCTCGTGACTTTGCCGCGCGTGCGCGGAGATGCGCGCCTATGATGAAATTCACCCTCGGCTGGCTCAAGGAGCATCTCGATACCGATCGCCCGCTCGGCGAGCTTGCCGACAAGCTCACCATGATCGGGCTTGAAGTCGAGCGCATCGAGGACAAAACCAAACTTCTCGCGCCGTTCGTCATCGCCCGCGTTACCGAGGCAAATCAGCACCCCAATGCCGATCGGTTACGCGTATGCATGGTCGACACCGGCAGCGGCGCGCCGATCCAGGTGGTGTGCGGCGCACCGAATGCGCGCGCCGGCATGAAGGGTGTGTTCGTGCCGCCGGGCGCTTTCATCCCCGGCAAAGACATGACGCTGCAGGTCGGCACCATCCGCGGCGTTGAAAGCCGGGGCATGCTGGTGTCCGAATTCGAGCTGCAAATTTCCGACAATCACAAGGGCATCATCGAATTGCCCGACGATGCGCCGGTCGGCGCCAACTATGCGCAGTGGGCCGGCCTCGACGATCCAGTAATCGAGATCAACCTGACGCCGAACCGCGCCGATTGTACCGGCGTGCACGGCATCGCCCGCGATCTCGCCGCCGCCGACATGGGAAGCTTCAAGGATGCCGCGGTCAGGCCGATCAAAGGCGAATTTCCGTGTCCGGTGAATGTTGCGCTCGACTTCGGCACCACGCCGCCGTTGTGTCCCGCTTTCGCGCTGCGTCTGGTGCGTGGCGTCAAGAACGGGCCGTCGCCCGATTGGCTGCAAAAGCGGCTGACAGCGATCGGGCTGCGACCGATCAATGCGCTCGTCGATATCACCAACTTCGTCACCTACGACCGTGGCAGGCCGCTGCACGTGTTCGATGCCGCCAAAGTGCGGGGCAATCTCGTGGTCCGCCGCGCGCGCGCCGGCGAAACGCTGCTCGCGCTCGATGGCAAGACCTATGCCCTCGACGACTCGATCTGTGTGATCGCCGACGAGGAGGGTGTTGAATCTCTGTCCGGCATCATGGGCGGCGAGAAAACCGGCTGCTCCGCCGCGACTACCGATGTGCTGATCGAATCCGCGTTGTGGGATCCGCCCAATATTGCGCAAACCGGACGCAAGCTTGGCATTAATTCCGATGCCCGCTACCGCTTTGAGCGCGGCGTCGATCCGATCTTCATGGTGCCGGGACTCGATCTGGCGACGCACATGGTGCTTGAACTGTGCGGCGGCTCTCCATCGGAGGTCGCCGTCGTCGGCACTGCCGAGCCACTCGAACGCGTCATCGATTTTCCGTTGTCCGAGGTCAAGCGTTTGGCTGGCCTCGCCGTGCCGCTACCGGAGATGCGCGGCGCGCTCGAACGTCTCGGCTTTTTCGTCGCCGGTCACGGTGAGCGGGTGAAGGTCGCGACGCCGTCGTGGCGGGCCGATGTGGAAAACAAAGCCGACGTCGTCGAAGAAGTCGTGCGTATTCTCGGCGTCGATCGGGTGCCGCTGACGCCGTTCGATCGTGGCGAAGTCCCGCGCATGCCGGTGCTGACACCGATTCAGCAGCGAACGCGCAAGGCCAGGCGCGCACTCGCGGCGCGCAACCTGGTCGAGGCCGTGACCTGGTCGTTCATCGGCAAGAAGCAGGCTGAACAATTCGGCGGCGGTCAGGCGGAGCTGTCGCTTGCCAATCCGATCGCGGCCGAACTTTCCGACATGCGGCCGAGCCTCATACCGGGTCTGGTCACTGCCGCGCAGAAGAATGCTGATCGCGGTTTTCCTGATGTCGCGCTATTCGAAGTCGGTCAGGTGTTCCGCGGTGATGCGCCGCAGGACCAGTTCACCGCTGCCGCTGGAATTCGCCGCGCGCTGGCCAAGCCGTCCGGCATCGGCCGCCACTGGACCAAACGCGACGGTGAAGTCGACGCATTTGATGTCAAAGCCGACGCGCTTGCGGTGCTGACGGCGGTTGGGGCGTCGGCGCAAGCGATGCAAGTGGTGCCCGGCGCGCCGGCATGGTTTCACCCCGGCCGCTCCGGCACAATTCAGATTGGGCCGCAGAACGTGCTCGGCCATTTCGGCGAGTTGCATCCGCGCGCGCTTGAGGGTCTCGACGCTGAAGGTCCGCTGGTCGCCTTCGAGGTCATTCTGGAGCGCATCCCGGAGCCGAAGGCGAAAGCCACACGCGCCAAATCGGCGCTCGAACTTTCACCATTCCAGCCGGTCGATCGCGACTTTGCTTTCGTGGTCGACCGTAGCGTAAAGGCGGCCGATCTGGTGCGCGCCGCGCAATCCGCCGACCGTAAGCTGATCGCAGGCGTGGCCGTGTTCGACGTTTACGAAGGTCCAGGCATTGAGCCCGGCAAAAAGTCGATCGCCATCGCCGTCACCATTCAGCCGCGCGACAAGACCATGACCGATGCCGAGATCGAAGCGCTGGCGGCAAAAATCGTCGCCGAGGTCGGCAAACGCACCGGCGGCGTACTGCGGGCGTAGCATTCTCGATTGTGCTTGCGCGCGCCCTGGTCAAGCGGAGACGAGAAGATCAAGTGGCACCCTGAGCACAACAGCAATGCGGCGCAGCGCTGCCACCGTGCCGGTCCGCCGGCCCGTCTCAACATCCGATATGTAGCCCTGGCTGAGACCGGTCTTAAAGGACAGGTAAAGCTGGGTCTCATCGCGCCACTCGCGCAATACCCGAACCGGATTCTCGCCTTTGGCCAAGCGGTCGACCACCTGCTTTGGCAGCAACGGAGCACCCGCTGCAACCTCGCTACGAGCGCGCGCTACGAGGCGGCCAGTGCCGGCATCCTCGTCCGCCTCTGCCGCTTTCATAACCAGTGCTTCGTATTCCTTCCGCGGAAGGATCGCTACCTCGCCACGAGCGGTCTTCTGAAACCGAACATTCATGACCCTGCCTCAGTCGTATATTTCTCGCCGGTGTCCGACCGCGACGACGACAATCGAACCGCTCTCTTCGTAAAAGATCACCCGCCAGTCACCTATCCTCAAGCGTGAACCTTTGCGACCCTTGAGCCGCTTCACGTCGCCCTTGCCGCTGATCGCAAACTCCGTCAGGCGGGCATCGATCCGCCGACGTATATCCGACGAAAGTTTGATCCATTGCCTGGTGCCGGCAGCCGTGAATGCTATTTGCTTCACAACACAATATCGCGTATCGCGATAATAAAATCAACAAGAATCGAACACCGAAATGGTAATCTTGGTGGGGGATGGCGCAGAATCCGCGCTTCTACCGCCGGACGTTATTCGGCGATGCCTGAGATCTTCGTCGCGGTTGCGGCGCGGCGCGGCGCGCCTCCGGCTCTTTGGCCGGGCTAAGCCGATGCAAAATCGCGTCGGCGGCGCGTTCTCCCGATTCCCATGCGCCGCCGACTGTGCCCCACAACGTTTCGTGGACGGCTTCGCCGGCGAACCAGACGGCGTTCTGGACCGGCTCCATCAGGATGCGTCGCGCACCCTGCCATCCCGGAGCCGCGGCCGAAAAAGCGCCAAGCGCCAACGGCTCATAGTTCCAGCGCGTGGCGTGCGAACGCTTGATGGCCTTTTTCACCTCGGAGCCGTAGAGCCCCGCAAGCCAGTCGGCGGCAAAATCAACCATCGCCGCTTCGCCGTGCTCAGCGAGTTCGCGACCGAAACTGCCGGCGACCTCGACCAGACAAAGTTGCGTGCCGGAAACATTGGCAAGAATCGCAGCGGTGCGTTCGCCAGTCGCCTTCTCGAATATCAGATCGTCGCTGTCGGCATCCAGCGGATTGCCCGCGAGTTCGAGCGCTATGTGATCGTAGCTGCCAAGCGCCAGATTGGCGAAGGCGTCAAGCTGGCGCTTGGACAGTTCGGGCGTGAATTTGACCGCGCCCGATGTTATCACATTGGTTGATACCGTCACGATGACAGCGTGTGCGGAGATCGTTCCTTTCGGTGTCTCCACCATAAGTCCGCGCCTGGTATCGATCGAGATCACGGGGGTCGACAGCCTGACTGCAATCCCCTCCGCGAGTGAGGCAATGAGCTTGCCAAAACCCTGACGACAGAAAACGTCGGTGTTGCGCTCGGCTGATTTGGCAAAATCGGCCGCCGATACTTGCGTCAACTCCTTGGCACAGCCAAACGGGCCGAGCACGAATTCGACTAACGGCCGCCAGTCGCCAAGGTCGTTCGGCAGCGCTTGCGCGCATGCAATATCGCCTTTGCGGGCCAAGTCGGCGATGGCGCGATTGGCTTTCACCTGTATGGCTAAGAAATCTTCAAGCTCGCCCTCGCGCGCATAGCGCCGGCCGATCCGCACCTTCTGGCTGGGCGGCGCCGGGTAAATGTCGATCCCGCGGTGCGGCGCAAGCTTCGCCACCGGATTGAGCTCGGGCGTGTGGATCCAATGCGCGCCGCGGTCGTAAGGCACACCGAAAGTGCGGTTGTCGGTGATGCAGCGGCCACCAACATGGCCGGCGGCTTCGAGCAACACGAACTTTCGTCCGGCGGCGGCGATCCGGCGCGCTGCGGCGATGCCCGCAGCTCCCGCGCCAACGATCACAACATCGAAATCAACCGCCGGCGTAGGCGCTGCAATCGACGGTGTAGCAAGCGTTGCGGCCGAGGTAGTAAGAAATGAGCGGCGGGTCAGTCGCGGCATGGTTTCCAGATGCTTTCAGTTTGCGGCAGACTGCCCGAACGGCGCAGGCCGCGCAAACCGTAGAGACTTCATCAAGCATGCCCGATTGTGTGAACCAAATTGCAAGGGCCTTCGACTAAAATGCCCGCAAAGAAGATGCGACCAAGGCGCACGCCACACCGGGAGGCCGCATGAGCTGGATGCTCGATGGCATCGGGCGGGTCATCGTCCGTTATCTGGATCGGCCCGTGCACGGCTATGAGCCGTTCACGCCGAGCGATCCGGACGCGTTGCGTCAATCACTGGAGCCCGGCGACGTACTTCTGGTGGAGGGCAACAACCACATCTCCGGTGTGATCAAATATCTGACCCAATCGACCTGGTCGCACTCGGCGCTCTATGTGGGACCGATCGCCGGTCAAGCTGCGCCCGATGGCGAACCGCACGTCCTCATCGAGGCCAATGCCGGCGAGGGTGTAGTCTCGGCGCCGCTCTCGAAGTATTTTCGCTTTCACACCCGTATCTGCCGGCCCGTCGGCCTTACCGAGGAAGACTGCACGACGGTATGCACGTACGCGATCGCGCGCATAGGCTTCGCCTACGATCTGAAGAATATCGTCGACTTGATGCGCTATCTGTTCCCGCTTCCGGTGCCGCAGCGCTGGCGCCGGCGATTGATTGCACTTGGTTCAGGCGATCCGTCGCGGTTGATCTGCTCGGCGCTGATCGCGGAAGCGTTTCGTGTTGTGCATTATCCGATCTTGCCCAAGATCAGGCTGACCCGCAGCAGACAAGCGCTGGAGCAGATTCTGGAGATTCGCCACTCCTCGCTGTATTGCCCGCGCGACTTCGACATTTCGCCTTATTTCAACGTCGTGAAGCCAACCATCGCCAGAGGCTTCAATTATAAGGCCCTGCCTTGGGCCGATCTGCCGCAAGCGGATCAACTCGACGCTTCCGGGCTCCCCGAGCTGATCGACGAGGTGCAAGTTCCGCTGGTTCCGCCGGTCGCCGCCGCGAACGACAAGACGACCGTGATGGTGGCCTGAAAGCCGCTGAATACCCTTGAGCTTGCCAGACGCTGCCTCTACCTCTGCGCGGCAGTGCGGAGGAACTCATGCTTAGTGACGCGGCAACAGCGCTCAGCCAGATGTTTTCGCCGCCGTTGCGCGCGGTGTTGTGGAAATCGATCGCGCTTGCGCTGGCACTCATCATTGTTGTCGCCATCGCGCTCGATCGGGTGCTGATCTGGCTGGTCGGATGGCTTACTGCGTCGCTGGAAACCGGCCTTGGTTCGTCCGCCCACCTGCCAGTGAATGCGGTCGCCTGGCTGCTCTCGGTCGCGGCCGCGTTGGGTATCGTTGCCGGCGGCGTCATGCTGATGCCGGCAGTGACCGCGCTGGTCGCAAGCTTCTTTGCTGACCAGATTGCTGAGGAGGTCGAGCGGGCGTCTTATCCGGAGGATCCGCCTGGAATCGCCTTGCCGCTGCCGCGAGCGATTTTTGAAGGCTGCAAAACCGCCATGCTCGCGATTGTGATCTATCTTTGCGCCGCGCCGTTTTTGTTGTTCGCGGGAGCGGGCGCCGTGATTTTCTTTCTTGCCGCGGCGTGGCTGCTCGGTCGTGAATACTTTGAACTTGCCGCGATGCGCTTTCGCCCGCCTCAGGAGGCCAAAGCGTTGCGTAAGCTCAATGGGGCGACGGTCTATATGGGCGGACTATTGATTGCCGCCTTTGTCTCGATCCCGATCGTCAATCTGGCCACGCCGCTGTTTGCCACGGGGCTCATGGTGCACGTCCATAAACGGATCAGTGGGCGTAAACGCATCGCGCAACCCGCGTGATGGAGGCCGGTGAGATCAATGCGCGCGCACAAACATCCGAGCGTGAAAATCGCGCCCGGCCGCTTTCGTTTTATTCGCAGCTCAGGTTGTGGGAGGGGCAGCTGGCGTCGGCAACGGTTCCAAAGCGGTCAGGCTCGGCTGCTTCGCAGGCCTGGAAGCGTCCGGCTTGGCAGCCTTCTGATCCTGCCTGGGAAAGATATCGCCCTTTGCGGGCTTCTGCTCCGGACGGTACTCGGTGGAGGAGAGCCCGCCGGCGATGCTTGCGCCTTGTTCGATCTGCAGCAGCCCGTAGCTGATATTGCCGTCGACCCGGCCGGTCGAGCGCAGGATCAAGAGGCATTTGACTTCGAGCTTCTCGAACACCTTTCCCGAAATCTCGGCGTTCTCGGCAACGGTAATCCTGCCCTTGATCGTGCCGGTTTCGCCGACCACCAGATTGCCCACGGACACGTCGCCCTCAAGGCTGCCGCACACCACCAGGGTATCGGGCACCGAAATCTCGCCTTTGATCGTGACGCCTTCACCGATGTAGAGCCGGTTCGCGTCTGGCATGGAGTGTTCCGTGGACGACATCTGAGGCCCCTTTCCCCGCAACTTTCACAGGCTTAACTGCCTTAATTAAGTATTACTTCACCGCAACCGTTTTGTCATCGTCGGTTTGCCACCGATCCCACGATTTCAAATTAATATTGGTTAACGGCGCCGATCTCGGTTTAAATTCCTAGGCGTTTTGGGTACAAAGAGCACCGAACGAGATCACGGGCCGCCGCAACTCAGCGCCACACCTCGTCGGCAATCTCGACGACCATCCGAAGTTTGGCCCATTGCTCTTTCTCGGCGAGCACGTTGCCTTCCTCGGTCGAAGCAAATCCGCATTGCGGCGACAGCGCGAGCTGATCGAGTGCGACGAATTTGGTCGCTTCGTCGATGCGCCGCTTGACGTCCTGCTTGTTCTCCAACTCGCCGCTCTTGGTGGTCACGAGCCCGAGCACGACGATCTTGTTGCCTTTCGGTACAAAGCGCAGCGGCTCGAAGCCGCCGGCACGCGCGCTATCGTACTCAAGGAAATAGCCGTCGTAGTTCAATTCGCCGAGCATGATCTCGGCAATCGGCTCATAGCCGCCTTCGGAAATCCAGGTGGAACGAAAATTGCCGCGGCACACATGCGTGGTAACCACCATGTCTGCCGGCTTGCCTTCGAGCGCCTGATTAATGACTCGGGCATAGTCTTTCGCCAGACGATCGGCGTTAAGGCCGCGCTCGCGCGCCCGCTTCAGCTCGGTCTGCGAACACAGATAGGCCCAGGCTGTGTCGTCGAACTGCAGATAGCGGCAGCCGGCGTCATAAAAGGCGCGGACGGCCTGCCGATACGTCTTTGCAAGATCGTCGAAGATGGCGTCGCGGTCGGCATATTCTTTCGTGATCAGAGCATCCGGCTCCAATCGGAAATGCAAGATCGCCGGGCTCGGGATGCACATTTTCGGCGTCACGCGCGTGTGCGCCTTGAGGAATTTGAAATGCTCCAGCATCGGATGACTGGAAAACCCGAGCTTGCCGTTAATGCGAGGCCTGCTGTGCCTGGTCTGTACGCCCTGGAATGGCAGGCCGTGATCTACCTCGTATATTTCGACGCCGTCCAGCATGCCGAAGAAATCGAAATGCCACCACGAGCGGCGAAACTCGCCGTCAGTCGTGACTTTGAGGCCGACCTCCTCCTGCTTTTTGATGATTTTCTCGATCTCGCGGTCTTCGACTTCCTTAAGCTGCGCCGCGGTGATCTCGCCCTTTTCCCGCTTCGCGCGCGCTTCTTTCAGCGGCGCAGTGCGCAACAGGCTGCCGACCACGTCGGCACGAAACGGAGGCTTGTTTCTGGTCATCGGGTACTTTCTCCTTGGAACGCTTTTGCCAGTAACAAGCGGGGACTGATTGTTTCGTCAACTACAAAACGAAGCCGCGTGCCGCGTGGGCGTCATCCCAAAAACGCCGCAAGGCCGAGACAAAGCTATTGCCGCTGTAACCGGTGAAGAACGATTGGACCGATGAGTCTCACCTTGTCCGCCGCAGACTGTTCGCAATTGCACCTTGTTGTTGGGTGTGGCCAAACAGCGCGCCTTGGGCCCGCGGCCGTTATACTCGCGCCCAGACCTTACTTCTGCTACGTGGGGACCGGTTGCGCCGAGTGGGCAGGGCGAACGGTCGATTGATGCACAAACAGCTGGTTTGGAGTGCGGGATGCTGAAGAGATTGCACACGTCCGCGCATGTCTTCAACCAAAAGGTCGGCTTTAGTCGAATAGGTGTAGCGCTCAGCCTCATCATTGTCGCCGTTGCGGTGGTGGTGCTCTACCGAATCCTGCGCGATATCGATCCCGAAGAGGTCATCGACGCGCTCGAGGCAGCCGACTGGCGGACAGTCGGTATCGCCGGTTTCTTTGTTGCCGCGGGCTATTTGACACTTACTTTCTACGATCTGTTTGCCCTGCGAACGATTGGCCGACACGAGATACCGTATCGCATCGCGGCGCTTGCGAGTTTCACCAGCTACGCGGTCGGACACAATGTCGGCGCCAGCGTGTTCTCCGGCGGCGCCGTACGCTATCGCATCTATTCTTCGTGGGGCCTGAGCGTCATTGAGGTTACCAAGATCTGTTTTGTCGCCGGCCTGACTTTCTGGCTTGGCAACGCCACCGTGCTCGGCCTCGGCGTTCTCCACTCGCCGCAACCGGCAAGCGACATCGACCAGTTGCCGATCTGGCTCAATCGCGTGCTGGCGTTTGCTGCTCTTGCCGCGCTCACGGCCTACGTGACGTGGGTTTGGGTGAAGCCCCGTATCATTGGCCGCGACGGCTGGCAGGTGGCGCTGCCCGGCGGACCGCTGACGCTGGTTCAGATCGTGATCGGCATTCTCGATCTGGGATGCTGCGCGATGGCGATGTACTGGCTGGTCCCGGATGAGCCGCATCTTGGCTTCATTCAGGTGGCGGTCATTTTCGTTGCCGCTACTCTTTTGGGCTTTGCCAGCCACGCGCCCGGTGGCCTTGGTGTGTTCGATGCGACCATGATGGTGGCCCTATGGCAATTCGACAAGGAAGACTTGCTCGCAGGCCTGCTGCTGTTTCGCTTGCTCTACTATATTGTCCCGTTCATCCTCTCACTTTCGATCCTTGGAGTGCGCGAAGTCCTGCTCGGTCGTAATGTGCGGCAGCTTACGCCACCCGTCGCAGAGCCGGTGCGTTCCGTCGCAGGGCTGGTGCAGGAAAAATCGGACGTGACTTGATCCGTCTGGCGACCGGGTGGCTGCGCGGGGCGGTTTCGATGAGCCTGAATGACGATCGCGTCGCGCACCAAAGCGGAGGATGGCGTCGGCTGCGCCTGATCGTCATGACCGCGGCGGCTGTGTTCGCGGGACTGGCGATCCTTAACGCGCTTGCCATCGGCTACGCGGTCGCCGGCTTCGTCATCGTCGCCGGCGCGGCCTACCTTGCGATGCGCGCTGACCGTGACGTGAGCCCCCTGGCGCGACCTGTCGCGGTATCCGAACGGGCCGGCGACTCGCTCCAGGCGGTTGTCGCCGGCTTGCCTGATCCGGTGATCGCGCTCGATCGGAACGGGCGCGTGCTCACACTCAACGAGCACGCACGCTCGCTGGCGCCGGCGCTCCGGCAAGGCGAGCCGGTTTCGCTTGCGCTGCGGATGCCCGAACTGATCGAGGCGATTGGGCGCGCCTACGCTACCGGAGAAGAGCAACGGGTCGAATATTCTGAGCGTGTTCCGCTTGACCGCTGGTTCGAAACCATCGTGGTGCCGGTCAAGCGGCAGCCGAACCCGAGCCGGCCCGAACTGGTGCTGATGACATTCCATGACCTCACGCCGTTGCGACGGGTCGAGGAGATGCGAGCGGATTTCGTCGCCAATGCCAGCCATGAACTGCGCACGCCGCTGGCGGCGCTTTCCGGTTTCATCGAGACTTTGCAGGGCTCAGCGCGGGAAGACGCCAAGGCGCGTGAGCGCTTTCTCGCCATCATGCGGGAGCAGGCGCGCCGGATGGCGCGGCTGATCGACGACCTGTTGTCGTTGTCGCGGATCGAGCTCAATGCCCATCGCCGGCCGGACTCGCAGGTCGACCTGGTGCCTATTCTTCGCCAGGTCGTTGACGGCCTTGAGACCCTGGCGCGCGATCGCGGTGTAACGGTTCAGATCGAAGCGGTGCGCGCGATGACAGTTCCGGGCGATCGCGACGAGCTGGTGCGGGTATTCGAGAACCTGGTGGAAAACGCGCTCAAATATGGCGCGCCCGGCAAGCGTGTCGATGTGACGCTTGCGCCGCGCGAATCCGCCGACGGTGAGCCCGAAGCGCAGGTTGCCATACGCGATTACGGGCCGGGAATTGCGCCCGAGCATTTGCCGCGATTGACCGAGCGGTTCTATCGCGTGGATGTCACCGAGAGTCGCGCCCAGGGCGGCACAGGACTCGGTCTGGCGCTCGTTAAGCACATACTCAATCGCCACCGCGGTCGGCTATTGATTGAAAGCAAGCTCGGCGCGGGCGCTACTTTTACGGTCCAGCTGCCCACAAGCGTCACCCAGCCCGCTGAACAAATCGGCTGATAAATCAATTAGTTCAACTGTCATCTAATTGTCATGCTGGCCTCATAGAACCTTGACGTGGTCAACGTAAGCAATCCGTCGCTGCGGTTCTGTTGGGACCAGACGCTTCCTCGACGCAGCGCGTTACCGAAGTCGTCAAACTAGCGAAGGGCCCCGGACGGGACCTAGAGTCGGCGTAGGTCAGTGGCCTGCGTCGCCAAAAATTCCGCTGACAGGAGAGATTCAGTGAAACATCTGACCGCTATTGCCGTTGCCGGCTTCGTGGCTGCGACGGTACTGCCCGCGGCCGCTGTCGAGATTTCCGGCGCCGGCGCGACGTTCCCGTATCCGATCTATGCCAAGTGGGCGGATGCCTACAAAAAAGAGACCGGCCTTCAGCTTAATTATCAGTCGATCGGTTCCGGTGGAGGAATCAAACAAATCGAAGCAAGGACCGTCACCTTCGGCGCAAGCGACGCACCACTCAAGGGCCAAGATCTCGACAAGAACGGCCTGGTTCAGTTTCCGATGGTCATGGGCGGCATCGTACCGGTCGTGAACCTCGAGGGAGTCAAGCCAGGCGATCTGGTCATTGATGGGCCGACGCTGGCCAAGATGTTCCTCGGCACGATCAAGACTTGGGATGATCCGGCACTCAAGGCGCTCAATCCGAACGTGAAGCTGCCGTCGCAGGCGATCGTTGTCGTGCACCGTTCGGACGGTTCCGGCACGACCTTCAATTTCGCCTACTACCTGTCCGAGGTCAGCCCTGACTGGAAATCGACAGTCGGGTTCAACACTTCGGTGGAATGGCCTGTTGGCATCGGTGCTAAGGGTAACGAAGGCGTTTCCAACAATGTGGTCCAGACCAAAGGCGCCTTGGGCTATGTGGAGTACGCCTACGCGCTGCAAAACAAGCTGGTCTACACAAAAATGGTGAACAAGGACGGCAAGACCGTTGCGCCCACGACCGCAACTTTTCAGGCTGCGGCCGCCAATGCAAACTGGCATTCGGTGCCGGGCTACGGCGTGATCTTGGCTAATCAGAGCGGTGCAGAATCCTGGCCGATGACAGCGGCAACCTTTATCCTCATCCCCAAACAGCCGAAGGACCCCGCGGCCGCCGCAGCGGCGCTTAAATTCTTCGCGTGGGCGTATGATAAGGGTGACAAAATGGCCGCGGAACTTGATTACATTCCGATGCCGAAGACTGTCGTCGCCGACATTGAGAAGACGTGGGCCGCCGATATAAAGGACTCTGGCGGAAAGCCGCTTCACGCGGGCATGTCAAATTAAGTTCGGTGCAAGTACCGGCGGGGCGGCTCAGGCGTGGATTGTAAGATTACTGGGTTGCCTCGCCTTTAGCTGTTGCCGGCCTGCCGTGCGCTTCGTGCGGCGGCGGGTTGATGGTTCGGGCGGGGCGCTCCCTGAAGGTCCTTGAAGGAGCGCCTCGATAGCTGACACCGGGAGGCAATCGGTGGTCGATGTGGCGCTGCAGGAAGGAGCGGTCGTGTCCGTCGAGGCGATGACCCGCGCCAGAGTGCTTGATCGACTGCGACTCGGTGATGTTGCGTTCCGCCACGTGACGCGCGCTGCGGCTATCGGTGTACTGCTGCTCTTGAGCGGTGTGATCGTTGCGCTGATCGAAGGATCGGTTCCGGTGTTCAGGGCGCTCGGCTTTGGCTTCCTGACCAGCGAGCGTTGGAACCCGGTCACGGAGAAATTCGGCGCCCTTGCCCCGATCTACGGCACCCTTGTCACTTCCCTCATCGCCATGCTGATCGCGGTCCCGATCGGACTGATGATCGCCTTCTTCCTCACCGAATTGTGCCCGCAATGGCTGCGCCGGCCGATTGGCATCGCCATCGAACTGCTCGCAGGTATCCCGAGCATCATCTACGGGATCTGGGGACTTTTCGTCTTTGCCCCTTTCCTCCAAGACACGTTGCAACCGTTCCTGATCAGTACGCTCGGCAACGTGCCGATCATCGCGCCGCTATTCGCTGGTCCGCCCTATGGCATTGGCATCCTGACCGCGGGGTTGATCCTCGCCATCATGGTGCTGCCGTTCGTAACGGCGATCTCTCGGGATGTGTTCGAGGCGGTGCCGGGGGTGCTCAAGGAGGCTGCCTACGGCGTCGGTTGCACGACCTGGGAAGTGGCGCGCTACGTGGTGCTGCCTTATGCCAGGGTTGGCGTCATCGGTGGCGTTATGCTCGGCCTCGGCCGCGCGTTGGGCGAGACGATGGCGGTGACCTTCGTTATCGGCAACGCGCATCGGATCCAGGCCTCGCTACTGGCGCCCGGCACCACCATCTCCGCCAGCATCGCTAACGAATTCACCGAGGCTGTGGGCGATCTCTACACCTCTGCGCTGATCGCGCTCGGATTGATCCTGTTCGTCATCACGTTCATCGTGCTCGCGGCGGCCCGATACCTGCTGATGCGCATCGAGCTTCGGATCGGGTAAGCCATGGACGCCCGCTACGCCGCCCGCCGTCGGAAAAACGCCATCGCCACCGCGCTGTCGCTAGCCGCGACGGCGTTCGGGCTGGGTTGGCTGGTGCTGGTTCTCGGCTCGCTGCTATGGCACGGCTTCAGCGGATTGTCGCTTGCGGTCTTCACGCAAATGACGCCGCCGCCCGGCGCCAGTGGCGGACTGCTCAACCCGATTATGGGCAGTCTGATTCTCACCGTCCTCGCGGTCGCGATTGGCACCCCGATCGGAATTCTCGCCGGCACCTACATGGCCGAATACGGTCGCTACGAGCGTTTGACCAGCGTCGTGCGCTTCATCAACGATATCCTCTTGAGCGCACCCTCGATCGTGGTCGGCTTGTTCATTTACCAGGTGATGGTCGCGCCGATGGGGCATTTCTCGGGTCTTGCCGGCGCTGTCGCGCTCTCCGTCATTGTGATTCCGGTGGTGGTGCGCACGACCGAGGACATGCTTACGCTCGTTCCTAACGCGCTACGCGAGGCCGCCACCTCGATCGGCCTGCCCCGCTCGCTGACGATCGCGCGCATCTGCTATCGCGCCGCGCGCGCCGGCATGGTGACCGGCGTACTCTTGGCCGTCGCGCGCATCACCGGCGAGACCGCGCCGCTCTTGTTCACCGCCCTGAACAATCAGTTCTGGAGCACGGACCTCAACGCGCCGATGGCGAGCCTGCCGGTCATTATTTTCCAGTTCGCGCTCAGTCCCTACAAGGATTGGCAATCGCTGGCCTGGACCGGCGCCCTCATCATCACCCTGACGGTGCTGATCTTGAGCATCACCGCCCGCAGCTTCGTCTCATCGAGTAAACAGTCATGAGCATCACTTCAGTTGCCGTTCCCATTGTCAGCGCCGCTCCCATGGACCGGACCGGACTTGCCGAAAAGATCACGATCCGCAATCTCGATTTTTTTTACGGCAGCGCGCGGGCCCTCAAAGCGATCACCCTGCCGCTTTATGAGCGCAAGGTCACCGCCTTTATCGGCCCGTCCGGCTGCGGCAAGTCGACTTTGTTGCGTGTCCTCAATCGGATGTACGACCTCTATCCGAACCAGCGCGCAACCGGCGACGTCATTCTCGACGGCGATAACATTCTTTCATTGAAGCAGGATCTCAACCTGCTGCGCGCCCGCATCGGTATGGTGTTTCAGAAGCCGACGCCGTTTCCGATGTCGATCTACGAGAACATCGCGTTCGGCATCAGGCTTTATGACCGGCTGCCGAAGTCCGAGCTCGACGGCCGGGTAGAGACGTCGCTGCGGCGCGCGGCGCTGTGGGAAGAAGTCAAGGACAAGCTCGGCGCCAACGGCCAGAGTCTTTCCGGCGGCCAGCAGCAGCGATTGTGCATCGCGCGCACGGTTGCGGTGCGGCCTGAAGTCATCCTGTTCGATGAGCCGTGCTCGGCGCTCGATCCAATCTCAACCGCAAAGATCGAAGAGCTGATCGACGAGCTGACTGACGATTATACCATCGTCATCGTCACCCATAACATGCAGCAGGCGGCGCGGGTGTCCGAGTTCACGGCTTTCATGTATCTCGGAGAGCTGGTCGAATTCGATTCCACCAGCAAGATGTTCACGGCGCCGCAGGATCAGCGCACCCAGGATTATATCACCGGCCGCTTCGGATAATCGCCATGACTGATCTTAGCCCTCGTATAGACCACACCACCAAGGCATTCGACGTCGATCTGCAGGAGATCACGCGGAAAGTCGCCGAGATGGGCGGGCTCGCGGAACGTCAGATCGCTGATGCCATCCAGGCTCTGACCGATCGCGATACGGATCTTGCGGAACACGTGATCGCCACCGATCCTACCGTCGACGCCATGCAGCATGAGATCGAGGAAAAGGCGGTTCTCACGATTGCGCGACGGCAGCCGATGGCGGTCGATTTGCGCGAGATCGTCGGCGCGATGCGGGTTTGCAATGATCTCGAACGGATCGGCGATCACGCCAAGCACGTCGCCAAGCGAGTCGTCGCGCTTGACCTCGACCTTCATCCGCAACGGCTGATCCGCGGCGTAGAGCAGATGACGTCGCTGGTGCTGTCGTTGCTCAAGCAGGTGCTCGATGCCTACGCCAGCCGCGATCTGGCAACCGCGCTCGCCGTCTGGAATGGAGACGAAGAGGTCGACGCGCTTTGTACCGCGCTGTTTCGCGAGCTGCTCACCTACATGATGGAAGACCCGCGTAACATCACGTTCTGCATGCATCTTATGTTTTGTGCGAAGGACATCGAGCGCATCGGCGATCACGCCACCAACATCGCGGAAACCGTCTACTACATCATCGAAGGCCGGCCGATCACCGATCAGCGTCCGAAAGGCGACCCGACAAACTTTGGCGCGGCGCTGCTGCAGAAATGACAAGGAGACCGGCAATGAGCGCCAATATTCTCATCGTGGAAGACGAGGAGCCGCTGACCACCTTGTTGCGCTATAATCTCGAAGCGGAAGGTTACGAAGTCGATGCCGTAGCCCGCGGCGACGAGGCTGACACGCGGCTGCGCGAAACCGCGCCCGATTTGATCGTGCTCGACTGGATGCTGCCCGGTCTCTCCGGCATCGAATTATGCCGGCGCTTGCGAGCCCGGCCGCAGACGCAATCGTTGCCGATCATCATGCTGACGGCCCGCGGCGAGGAAAGTGAGCGCGTCAGGGGTCTGGCGACGGGCGCCGACGACTATATCGTCAAACCATTCTCGGTACCGGAGCTGTTGGCGCGTATTCGCGCGCTGCTGCGCCGTGCCAGTCCGGAACGGGTCGCGACCGTGTTGGCGATCGGCGATCTCGAGCTGGATCGCGAGAAAAAGCGGGTTTCGCGCTCGAGCCGTCCGGTCGATCTCGGTCCGACGGAATTCCGGTTGCTCGAATTTTTGATGGAGCGTCCCGGCCGGGTGTTCTCCCGCGAGCAATTGCTCGATGGCGTATGGGGCAGCGACGTCTACATCGACGAGCGTACCGTCGATGTGCATGTCGGCCGCTTGCGCAAGGCGCTTAATCGCGGTCACGGCACCGCCGATCCGATCCGCACCGTGCGCGGCGCCGGCTATTCGCTCGACGATCGTTTCGGCAAGGCCAGCTGACAGCCGGCTGTCAACGCGTCGGCCTTCGATCCCGGCGGCGTTCGCTGGCCGGCTGATAAGCGACCCGCGAGTGGTAGGCGCAATACGGCAGGCCCGCAATGGTATTGCCGCCGCAGAAGAAAAACTCGGTGCTGCCTGGATCACCGATCGGCCAGCGGCAGGTTTGCTCGGTCAGCTCAAGAATGGTCCGCCGCTGGCCGATCGGAATGATGTT
>Ga0335078_10002979_pt1 | contig 25354 bp, 23 predicted proteins | sample Lox_Sample_32_FD_206711 | JGI IMG/M metagenome (GOLD analysis project Ga0335078, IMG submission 206711) | Soil microbial communities from Loxahatchee National Wildlife Refuge, Florida, United States - Lox_Sample_3.2 | ecosystem: Environmental > Terrestrial > Soil > Wetlands | place: USA... | reverse complement strand
CCGGCGGGGTCGCGCGCACTTCGCATCCTGTACACCACCACCGGACTGACCGGGAAGATCATTCCAGCGAGTGGGCTCGTGGTCGTCTCCGCGACTGCGCCAGCCGGGCCCAAGGCCGGTCGTGCTGTGGGAGCACGGCACCACCGGCGTCGACCAGAATTGCGCGCCGTCGATCCTCAAGGACCCATTCAGCGCCGGCGCGATGTTCATTCAAGACCGGGTCCTGGCTCGCGGCTGGGTGCTCGTCGCACCCGACTACCTCGGGCTGGGCGCCTCGCCACCACACCCGTACCTGGTCGGCATTCCCGAGGCGCGCTCCGCGCTCGATGCCGTACGCGCGGCCAGGCAGCTCAGCTCGATCAGGTTCAGTAACCAAACCATCGTGTGGGGACACTCCCAGGGAGGCGGCGCGGCTTTGTGGACCGAAGTCGAGGCGCCGAGCTATGCCCCGGACGTCCCGCTTAGCGGCGTCGCCGCGCTTGCCCCCGCCTCAAACCTGACCGCGCTCGCCAACGGGCTCGAGACCAGCAAGGCCGGAATGCTGTTCGCCAGCCTGATGGTGGCCGGCTACAGCAACGCCTACACGGACGTCGCCTTCAACGACTACATCCGAGCGAGCGCGCAAAAGGTCGTTCGCAGTGTCGTCGGGCGCTGCCTGAGCGAACCCGCGACGCTCGTGTCCCTCCCCGCTGTACTCACCGGCGCGCGAATCTTCAGCCACCACCTCAACAGCGGCCCGCTCGGTACTCGACTGGCGCAAAACGTTCCGAGCCAAGTTACGCAGGCCCCGACCCTGATCGCGCAAGGCCAGGCGGACTCGCTGGTCCTGCCGCCCGTCCAGAACGCGTTTCGCGACAGCTCTGCCAATCCGGCGAGAAGCTCGAATATCGCACCTACCCCGGCCTCGACCATGTCCCACTCGTGGAACCCAATTCGCCACTCATCCCCTACCTCCTGAGCTGGACCCAGGACAGGTTCCATGGCACCACCGCGCCGAGCAACTGCTCCGCTGTCCGCGACACGTGACGGCATTCGCACTGAACCCGGTCGACAGGAAGAGCACGCCCCCACCCCATCGTTTGCCGGCACCTGAGGTCCCCCAGAGGCGACGTCATTGGTCAGCGTCGCCATCGTCGGCGGCGCTTTGGCTCAGGGATCCCGAAGATCTCTCGATAGCGCCGCTTTCGTTCGGCGGCCGCCTCCGGCGTCTCCGGCCGCGGGGCCGGTCGCTCGGGTCGAGCTGTCGGCACAGGCGCCGAGGCTTGCGACACTCGGACGTCGACCGGCGTGATGCTGACGCTCCCGTTGGGGATCGGCACGACGTCAGCGGTGCGCTCAGGCTCACCGGAGGCTTGTCCTGGGCCTCCACATCGGCGCGGGGCCAAGGCGGCGATCTCTCCTCCGCGGTTGTCTGCACGATCACGCTGAGCTCGGGAGCCGTGAGCCAGACCGTCTTTGCGAAGCGGCTTATCCAACGCGCGACTGATGCGCCCGCACAGTCGTAGCGCACTCGTAGCGTCCGCGGTGAACTGCGTCGCGCCACCCTGCGAGCATCAGTTTCTGCCGATCCTCGCGGCGCCCGCCGCTCTCGGCGATCACGGCCCACGGTGGACCGGATGACTTCAGCCAGACAGCGAGGTCGGGAGTTGTGTCGTGAAGCCTCGCTCGCAGCGCGTTGGCACCTCCCAGCGCTCCCCGTCGAGCGCGAGTTCGCGCGCGGACTTCCACGTTCTGCCTCGGCGTTCCGCGCGTGCCGCGGACCATTCCACGAGTACGGCGTGAGCGATCGTGGTCGGCGCAGGCGGAGCCTTGACCGGACGGACGCCGCCAAGCCGCGCCCGCTCGACACCCATCGCAGTCAGCCAGGCGACCGATCCCTGCCCCAGACCCATGGCATCCGAGCCAGCCAACCGGCCGCCTCGAGCTTTGCGACATGCCTCCGGTACCACACGCGGATCGGGTCAAGCGCCACCTCCACCGCTGGCAGCGACACGCTTCCAAGCCGTCCGATGAACCGCGCCACCCTCAGCGTCCCAGGCCCTGGAACCATGCCCTCGGTGATCACAGATCTACCAACCGAGGTTGCAATCGTCCGATGCCCGTGTGTGCCCCGCCCCCACCCAGACCGACACTCCGCCCAGGTGATCAGAGGGGTTGGTCGACGGGTCAGCTGGAGGGCGACCCAGCGGAGTCGATCGCGGCGGCGATGGTCTGCGCGAACGCATCCGGGCGCGAGAGGAACGGGTGATGCCCGGCGTCGAACTCGATGACACGGGCGCCGGGTCTGACGCGTCGGTGCTGCACCTCGGCGGGAGTCGCCAGGTCTTCCGTGCACACGAGGTAAGTCGCCGGCTTCTGTTGCCAGGCGATCTGACGAGGTGGCTGGGTGAAGGGCGTGAGCGACTGCCGCGTGAGGCGGCTCAGCGCCTGCTCGGTCGTAACCTCGTTGCAGTCCTGCAGGAAGAACTCCCGGATCATGTCGGGGTCGACGCCGACAGTGCCGTCCTCGCTCGGCGCCAGCCACGGCGCGGGCTCGGAGCCGATGAGATCGGCCTGGGACTGCCCGGCGTCGGGCATAACCGAGGTCACGTACAGCAGCTGGGTCACGCGGTCATCGACCCCGGCTTCGGTGATGATCACCCCGCCGTAGGAGTGGCCGCAAAGCACGACCGGCTCGTCGGCCTCGGCGATCTCTCGGCGGCACGCGTCGACATCGTCGTAGAGATCGCCGAGTATCTCGCCCGCTTCGCCGCAGCTCGGGAGCGGCACGACGGCGGTGGCAATCCCGTGATCGGCGAGCGGCTTGGTCATTTTGCTCCACCACCATGCTGCGTCTCGAACGCACGCGCCGTGAACAAAGATCAGTGTCGGCATGACACCACCATAGCGCAACCCCACAGTTGCACGAACAGCTAACTGGATAGACCGTGGGGATGGTCTCAGGAGCTTGTCCGGGGAGTGTTGGTTGTGACTCACCGGTCGCGATGGTGGGCGTACGCGAAGGGACAAATACGGGGCCCTGGGCTCCTCCACGCGAGAGGCGGGTTGACGCTCGTTCGGATTCGGAGGCGCGTCGAGGGCAATTCCAGCGATCGCGGCGTTTATGCCGGTAGGCCCGCGGCGGCTGCCGTCGGTGACACCGGCTCGACGATCGTGTTGATGAGCCCGGTCTGCACGTCGTAGACGTGGCCGGACACGGTGATACGCGGCGAGATGCGAGGATCCGAGAGAACGCGCTCGACATCGGTGCGTACCGTCGCCGGCGGGTCGAGCACGGGCAGATCGGCCAGCGTCGCCTCGTCATATCCGGTGCGCTGCGCGAAGCCGTGGCGCAGTTCCTCGTCGGCGAGCAGCCCGCTGCCGCAGTCGGTGTGGTGAATGATCGCGGCCTCGAAGTCCGGGCCGTCGGGCGCCTTGGTCTCGACCAGGTAGCCGATGTACGCGAGGTCCTGGATCACAGCGGGCGTCACGCGCCCGCCGACTGTGCGGGCGACGATCGCCTCGCCGAACTCGAGGCCGAGAAAGTCCGCCGGATCGGTCCTCGGGTCGACGCACGTGATCAGATACAGCCCCTGGTGAGGAAGGAACGGAAGGCGTGGTGTGCTGTGGCGCACGTCGCTGGCGGCGAATGCGTCGTTGCGGGTGAGCAGGGAATCGATGCTGGACATGTGAGGCTCCGTCTGCTTGCGTGGCCGGTCCCGCAGAGCAACGTATGAATGCAGACCGGGACAAGAGGCAAGACGGCTCGATTGCGTCAGGATCCAGCCAACTGAGTGCCCGACGCGAACGACCGGCCTCTCGGCGCGCGAGGGATCCAGTAGCCGCCCTGACTGACGCCGATAACGGCGACGCGATCGGGGTCGACGTCGGAGCGTTCGAGCATTGTGTCGAGGGCGGGGGTGAGAACTGCCTCCCAGTCGGGTCGGAACGGGATTCCTTGTTCGTAGAGCACGGCCTGCTGACCCGGACCGTCGAAGGTCATCCAGTGGTAGCCGCGTTCGCCGGCGGCCGCACCGCCGTGGACCCACATTTGTGATGTGGCACCGTCGCTGCCGTTGTTGAGAATTACCAAGGGGCGGCGCTCGCCGGGAGCCGCTTCGGGGGCCCGGAAGAAGTACGCCGGGAGGGTGGTGTCCTCGTAGGCGATGCTGATTCGCTCGCGTGGGACCGGTAGGAGGTCAACGATGCGCTCCCAGCATTCTCGTTGGCGGCGCCAGATTTCGAGTTCGCGTTCGGGCGCAAACTGCGTGGGGTGCGAGATGCGATAAAGCGCGGTCGCGTGATAGGTCGCCGCGCGGCGGTAGTGGGACAGCGCGCTGACCCGTCGTCCGGCCGCTTGCGCCTGACATGCGGCGGTCCACGATGCGTTCGCCGTCTCTGTCCACTCCTGCACCCATGAGTCGGCGTCACCGTCGGTGATCCGACTCGCGGTTGCGAGCACCTCGCCCACGTCCGCCGCTTGGCGGTACGTGCATCCGAGTGCGACCTCCAGGGCGAATTGAAAATCTTCGTCTTTGACTGCGCGATCATCGTGCCACCTCGGCTTCGGCTTCACTCACGGCGGCGGTCCGCCTGGCGGCCCAGATGACGAGCACGATCGGCACGACCCAGTTGAAGATTGTGTTCGCACGTCGGGTATCGATCGCGCCTGCGAGTAGGTGCGATGGGATCATCGCGACGAACACCCAGGCCCACATCAACGTCAGCTGGCGGTCGATCTGCTTAAACCGGGGCGATGACCAGAGCTCACGGGGGACGGATTCCCGTGCGTACTGCTCGGTGAACGGGGTCAGTAGCCCGCTGCGATTGCGGGTCGCTTCCTTTGAACGCCTCGGTCTCAACGTCTCGGCGACCGCAGAGCTTCTATCGGCCCCGGAGATCGGGACGGACATCCGCGGCCAGGTCGAGCCGGTACACGTCGCGAACCTCTTCTACAGCGGGCGGACCGGCGAGGCGCTGGAACTCGCCACTACCATCCGACCTGAGCTGCCGCTGCGAAATCTGAGCCAGGCGATCGCGCTCTCGCTCTGGAGTCGGGTGATCCTCGAGACCGGTGAGCGGTGGACCGAGCTCGCCGTCTGGATGACCAGTGCCCTCGAGAACGGTGTGCGTCTTGGCGACCGTGCAGCCGCCGGCCAGGCGGCGTACTCGCTCGCGTGCCTGCACTTCTCTGCGGGCCGGTATATCGACGCGGGGAGGCTCGTCGCCGAGGCCGAAGTGCAGTTGGAATACCACGACCCGGTCGGGCTGCTGCCGGTCGCTGACGCAATGCAAGTCGGCGTTGCATGTTTCTCAAACGACTCCGCCGCGATCGGGCCGGCGCTGAACCGATGCCGAGCGCGCGTGGGCGAGGCGGGACCCCTCGCGCATCAGCAGCCCTAGGTCGTACGTGCCGAGGCCTGGGCAACACACGCCACCGGAGATCCACCCCAGGCGCAACAGCTGCTGATCGACGCCGCGGAGCAGTTGTCGCCAAGCCCCGTCCACGCGGCACGGCTGACCTATGAAGCGATCCGTGCCGGCGCTCCCGCTCGACGTCTCGCGACGTCACTGCAGCAGCTGGCAGCACGTGCGACGCGCGGCTCGTCTCTCTCTACGCCGATCACGCCACCGCCCTCGCCGCGAATAACGCTCCCGACCTACTTCTCGTCGCCGATCAGATGGAGCAGATCGGCGCGCTGCGATACGCCACCGAAGCCACCGCGCACGCCGCCGACGCGTTCGCGCGCGAAGGCCGCCATAACTCCGCACGGCAAGCCGCTGAGCGCTGCCGCGACCTCAACGCACGTGGCCAACGCAGCCCGCTCCCGACGATGGTCGGGGTCGACAACACAGCCGTCAAGTTGACCCGCCGCGAGTCACAACTCGTCCACTTGGCCGCGCAAGGTCTCTCCAATGCCGAGATCGCCGAGCACCTAACGCTGTCGATAAGAACCGTCGAATCGCACCTCTACCACGCGATGCAAAAACTCGGCGTAAACGATCGCCACGACCTGTGAAAAAGACCAGCCGCGGCGATGGCCGATCACACCCACCGTTACCCTGCGGCCCAACCGGTCGAGCCAGCACTCCCCGTCAGGCCTTGTCGTCATCTGCGCTAGTCGTCTTCGGATCCGCCCGACTGCACATGCAAGGCCGGGCCGGCGCCCGCCAAGCCAGTGATGATGACTGCGTCGCTTGCCCGGGCGACGCAGCTATGTAAGGTCGACGAGCTCGCAGACGATCACCGTCGGCGCTGATGCTCGAAGCGATTTGGCCAGCTAGGCGTTCCGCCACGGTGAGCCGGTCGATGGCGGAATTCGACAGGTGCCCGAAGGAGGTGGCGCCCAGGGAGGCGCCGTCCGCCTCAGCGCTGGCGAAACTGCATGACCGATGAGACTGCCCGCGGGGGCTGGGTTAGTGGTGCCTGCGAGCCAGGGCGGCCACGCGTCTGGCCTCGGCGACGAGCTGGCGCGCCCGTGCCGCCTTCTTGCGGGCGAGGTTGGCGTCCCCGAGGGCTGTCAGCGTCACGCCCTCATGCTTCGCCTTGGTGTTCAGGGCCCGAGATTGCTTGGCCAGCGACGCTGCCTGTGTGAGCAGGGTGTGGATGTGCGTCGTGGAACTGGGCTTTCCGACGTGGGCGAGAATGCGTGTGGTGTCACGGGCGATCACGCGGTAGACGCCGAGGATGTGGCCAGTGTCGCGCTCGATAGCCGCAAGTATTTGAGCGAGGTTTCCAATCTGCTTAGGCGCGGCCGCAATCTGCAGAGTTAGCGTCTGGCTGGCGTTTGATCCCTGTCCATTCGCCGCGCTGACAGTGATCGGGTAGCTGCCCTGCGTGCCCGCGGCCGGAGTTCCGCTGATCGTCGCCGTACCGTCGTGGTTGTCGGCGAACCCGAGACCGGCCGGAAGCGGCGTCGCGTCGGTGATCGCCGGCGTCGGCAGTCCGGTCGTTCGGATCGTGAAGCTGCCGGCCGTTCCGACCGTGAAGGCCGCGGTATTGGCGCTCGTGATCGATGGCGCATTGCCGATGACGTTGAGCGTCACAGTGGTGGGGGACGAAGTTCCGCCGCCCAATCCCTTCGACTCGTAGGTGAAGCTGTCGGTGCCCGCGAATCCCGGGGTCGGTGTGTAGGAGAACGAACCGTCGGAGTTCAGCTGGAAGCTCGCGGCGTGTGAGGGCCCGGAGACCAGAACGGCAGTGAGGTCGGAGGCGGCAGGATCGTTGCCGAGCACGCCGGGCGCGGGCTCATCGAGCGCCGTATTTGCGTCCAGGGAGTACGAGTCGGCCACGGCGCTCGTCGGGACGGCAAAGTTGAGCACCTCGGCCTGCTCGGTGGCGGACATGAAATCCAGCTGGTGAGCGTCGGAAAGATCGGCGAGCTGTGCCGATTTCGCGGCCGCGACGGCCTTGGACGGCTGGACGACGCCGTAGTTCATGATGATCCGCGTGGCGCCGGCGGGGACAGTGAACGTGTAGCCCCAGAACGGATTGTCGTTGCCGTTCTGGAAGAGGAGCCCCGCCAGGCCCACGGTCGCGCCTTCGCTGCCGAAGACATGCCCCAAGCGGGGGTCGCTTGACGTTGTGCCGGAGTAGTTCTGGAAGCTGGTCACCCAGGTGTCGGAGGTCGTCGGCGACGTGTTTCCCGACGAATCGTTCGTGATTGTCGTGAGGTTGTCGGATCCGAGGTTGTTGCCCGTCTCGAGCGTCACGGTCTTGGCGGTGGTGCCGGGGTTGTGGACGATGTCGAGCCAGCGCGCGAAGCTGTCGTCGCTTGGCACGAACACCTTGCGGGTCACCGTCACGCCCTCGATCGTCTGGGCGTTGAAGTCGGCTTGCCGGCCGTTGCTTTCGAGCGCTGCGGAACCATTCTTGTTGTAGATCTCGTAGTTCGCGTTCCCGGTCGCGCATGGCGCGTTCACCGAGTTGTCGTTGGCCACGCAGAGCGTCTCATAGCCGTCGTAGGCATCGTTCAGCCGCGATTGAACTTCGCCCCCATTGAGCGTGGTCGCGGACACGTTGTGCGTGTAGCTCGCCTCGCTCATCGCTCCGCTCGCGCTCGAGCTTGTCGAGAACGTGATGTTGGTGTTGACGAAGTACTCGACGCCGTCGCCGTCGACCAGCCGCCGGGAACCGGTCGCATCCGGCACGGCGCCGTCGCCCAGAATCTCACCGGACCGCAGTCGCTTGCCCGCCTTCCGCTCTAAGGCGGTCTCGACCCGCAGGAACCGGGCGTTGTCGCCGGCGATCTCCGTGGCCGACAGCGTGGTCCCGCCGGCGAAGTTCGGCAGGGCCGCAGCGGCCGTGCCAGGCTCGACGGCCACCCCGCCCAGCGCGGGCGCCGCCAGCGCCGCAACCGCCCCGAGCCTGGCCATCTGCCGCCGATATGCGCCGTGCCGGCTGCGCGCGGGCAACAGCGTCACAGCCGGAGAGACGACGCGATCCCAGTACCAGCGCGCGACCAACTCCGGATCGATGGGCGAGCGACTGTCGATCATCTCGAGCTCAGCGCCCCCGCCGAGCTTCCAGCTGATCGCATTGGCGAGGAGTAGCTGCCACGGCAGGTCGAGGCGAACGTGGTCGACCAGCAACAGCGAGGGCGCGGTGACGTGTCTGAGCGCCTTCCAGCAGGTGCCGGCCGTGCCGTTCAAGGCGATCACCCCATCGAGTCCACCGCCCCGCGACGCCATCCAGCCAGCGGCGGCGCGGGCACCGGTGCCGAGGTAGGCGACGGGCAGACCGCCGGCGAGATCGACACGCACATCGGCGGCGACCCTGCGCAGGCGGGCTGCGGCGGCAGGAGTGCGCCGTGGGAGGTCAATCGTCAGCGTTGCCAGGCTGGCGCTGTGGAGCGCGGCGATGGCGGCGACGAGCGATCGCCAGTCGTCTCCGTGGGAGCCGCGACCGACGAGCACCCAGCCGACCGCTCCACCCGGGATCGTGATCTCCGCCGGCCGCACGGAGCCGTGCGCATCGAAGCGCTGTGCCAGGACGGCTCGGTGAGCCGAGCCTTCGACCCCAAACCTCACGTGCGCAACCTATACGGCGAGCCGGGCGTTCCGCAAGTCAGGCGTTGGGCAACTTAATCTCCACTCAACCCGGAGCGTGTGGGCACGGCCACGAGCTCCTGGACGTCCGTCCCGGTGAACGGAACCGCGACGCCCGACCGGACGCCCGGAAGCATCGACACCGCGTGGATCTCGGCCGACCCCCCGGAGAACAGCAACGAGTGCTCGACCCGTCCGGACGCGAGCTCAACCACGAACACCCCGCAGCTCGCATCGTGCGTGGCGTCGGGCAACCGATCGGCCAGCGGAAGCTCGCTGAACGTCTCCCCCCGATGCGGGCCGGACACCCCGACCAGAGCGTGGCCGTCGCATAGGGCCAGCCCGCGGGCGAACCCGGGCAGCGCTGCGACGCGGGTGACGGTGCCGTCCTCCAGGTCGATCGTCGCGAGCTCGCCCGACCCGCCCAGGCAAAGCCAAAGCTGGCCGTCCCGCAGCACCGGCGAACACGGCATCGAGAGGCCGGCGGCCACGAGATCACCGGCGGGCACCGACGCGACGACCCCGCCCTCGCGCACGTCCTCGCGCCAGCCGGCCGCGCGGTCGCTGCGGCTGGCGCTCGTCACGAAGGCGGGACGCCCGTCCTCGAGGGCCACCCCGCTGAGGTGGCAACGGTCATCGGGGGCCAGGCCCGAGACGAACGGGGGCAGCCAAGCCGGCTCGAAGTTCAGACGCGGACTTGGAGTTGCCAAGCACGAGAACAACCCGTTGACGAACATCACGCGGCCGTCGGGCATCACCCCTAGATCGCGGACGAGCAGGGTCCCGGTAGTCCAAGCGGTCTGCGGCAGGAACAACCGATCATGCCCCGCGTCGCTGACCCGGCCGGGCGGGAGGGCGTTCTCCAAACGCCAGATCTGGTAGCGGGTGGCGAGGAATAGCGTCCCGGAGCCGACCGCGGCGAGCCCCATGCACATCCCGAACGGGCACTCGGTGAACGAGAGCCAATCATCCGCGTCGCGCCCGATCAAGACCAGACTGCTGCCCTTGGTGAGCGCGATGGCGATATCGGCTGCATCCAGCCAGGCGGCGAAGCCGGGCGAGGGCTGTAGCTCGTCGAGCCTGAGCCTGACCAGCTGATGGTCGGTCACGCGGGTGCCGCCTCCAACCCATGGAGAAGCGCGCTCGACTCGTACCAGACCATGTGCTCGATCTCGTCGCTCATCAGCCCGAGCGCCATTGGTCGGCGCACGCCCGGGAGCACGATCACGTCAAACAGCTCGTACATCGGCCCCTCGACGAGCAACCACTCGGTGATCGCGCCGGCTGCGAGCGAGACGATGAAGATCCCCAGCTTGGGTTCCGCGCCCGCCCGCGCCAGCTTCTCGTCGAGCGGGAGGCCCGAGTACAGCCCGCCATCCCGGAACTTCGACGACCCAACGACGGCATATTCCCCGGCCAACGACAGGCCGCGGACGAAACCGGGGACAAAGGCGATCGGCTCGAACCTGCCGCGTTCCAGATCGACCCTTCCGAACTCGCCGGTGCCCGCGTTCGTCACCCACAGCGCGTCTCGATAGAGCCGCGGTGAATGCGGCATCGACAGCCCGTCGCACACGATCTCGCCGCTGCGGACGTCGGTGACGACGCCACCGCCGGCCCGATGACGCCGCCACGAGTCATGCTCGCCCGTGCGGCTGACGCTGGTCACGTAGCGGGGCTCGTCCCCCAACATCGCGACGCCGTTGAGGTGGCAGCAGTCGCCCTGGGTTCTGCGCGATTGGAAGGGCGGCCACCACAGCGGCTCGAAGCTGAAACGCTCGCTGACTCGAGCCAGACAGCCGAAGCGCGTGTTGACGAAAAGCACCTGCCCGTTGCCATCCACCGCGACGTCGTGACAGTTGACGTACCCCGTCGTCCACACGCGTCTGGGGACGTACAAACGGTCGAACCCCTTGTGCCAGGCCCCAGGACCCAGCGCATTCTCGAGCCGCCAGATCTGGTAGCGCGTCCCCAGGTAAATCGTGGAGGCGCCCCATGCCGCCAGGCCCATGCACTTGTTGAAAGTGCGCTCGAACGCCGACAGACGACCGTCATCGCGAACCCCGATCAGAAACAGCTTCGCCGGGGGCACGGCAAAGGCAAGAGAGACGTTCTCCTCGGCCAGCCACTGCTCAAGTCCAGGCGAGTAGCTGATCTCGAGCTCGCCCGTCGTTTCATGCACGCGCGCAGGATATCCGCCGCGCCGAGCCAGTGCTCGGCCCGCAACCACGGGACGCGGACCCGGTCAGCGCCAACCAAGGCGCTTCCGCGTCTAAACCGCAGATCATCAGTGCGGACGTCCGTGGCGCTGGCTTCACCTGCCCGAGCGACACAGTCGTGATCACTGGCCAGCCCGTCGACGGGTCCGCCCGGCGTTGCATGTGCAGCTTGGGATGCGGCAGCACGGGGAGCGGTCGCCCGCCGCCGTTGCTGCAGCCGGGGCGAAGGAATCGCGGTGGCGCCGCCATGGGGGACGTCTGCTTTCTTCCGAAATCGATTGTGAGCTCCCTGGCCGTGGAGCGGGCGAAGCAGACGTCCACGACCCACGCGAGCTGCCGGCTCCTCTTGTCCGAAAGTGGCCGCCGCCGACGTGTCGACGACCGCTGGCAGATGGTCCGTTTTGGCCATTGGGAAGCTTCCGACGACTGCTTGTTCGTTTCTTTGGTACCTCGTCAATCCGTCACTTGGCCTGGACCTGGCGCCCACGTCGATCACATGCGAACGACGTCAGTCCCCAACAACCAGGGCACGTTCACAAACCACCTGCACATAAGGCGACATTGCGATGGTTCTGTAACCGTTCAGTCGTCGGGGGCCTCAGGTGAGCGCGGGGGATGGGTCGCCTTGGCTGTGGGCGGTGAGCAGTTCGCTGAGGTAGGTGAACAGTGAGCGGGTTTGTGCGGCAGGTGGCCGCGGCTGAGAGGGCGCGTTCGGCGAATCGCTCACCGTCCTTGCTTTGGGTGCCAAGCGAGACTTTGCGGTGGATGACCGGTGCGCGGAGCGCGCGCTCACCTGGATTATTGGTTGGCTCGACGCCCTCGATGGTGACGAACGTCCAGAGTGCGGGCCAGGCCTTGAGCAGGTTGTTCGCGAATCGGCGATGCCAGCGGATGCGCCGGCTGTTCGGGCTGGCGTCCTCGAGCAGCTGCCGTAGTTCGGTCTGGATCGGCTCGATCTCGGCGGCCAGCCGGTCGCGGTCGTGGTGCTCGTGCTTGAACGCGCGCCATGCCTTGAACACTTGGCGGCTGAGTTGCAGGCCCTGCTCGCCGAAGGTCTTCTGCTCGGCGAGCCCTTCGCTATGGCGGCGGAAGTCGCGCTGGATGTGCGACCAGCAGACCTGGCGCCGGTCGGCCTCCAGGTGCTCGAACCCGTTCCAGCGATCGGAGATCACGATCCCGGGATAGGCGCCAACGAGCGCGTTGAATTGCTCGCGGTGCAGTGCTCCGCGATCTGCAGGCACGTCGCCCCGGCGGTGGTCGCGGTCGACAATGCGCGAGCATCACCGCGGGTCCGCCAGCCGGTCTCATCGACATGCACCGCGGCCCGATCCAGTACCCAGTCTTGCAACTGGCAGTGCGGGCCAGCCAGCGCGTCCGAGGCGCGCTGGCAGATCGCATCCACCGCGCCGGTGCACAACTCGACACCGAACAGATCGCCGAGCAGCTCGCAGATACCGCGGCGGGAGATCCGATGCCGGGCGGTCAAGGTCACGACCGCCGCCTGCAGTCTGGGCCCAAACGGAGAGCCGGCAAGCTCGACCGGCAACCGTGCGCCGGCCCGTGCCCGGCAGTGCCGGCAGCGCAACTGATGCGTTCGATGCTCCACCGTGATCACGCTGATCGGCGGCAGTTCGCAGACCTGGTGGCAACCGAACCGCCCGCCCGGCCGGCGCTGCCCCTCATCGAACCCGCGCCCGCAACCGCCGCACGCCTGCGGGTAGTGATCGACGATCTCATCGACCCGATCCTCGGGCTTGAGATCGCGACCCGCACCCCGGTGCCCGGGCTGCCCATCCGGATTGCGACGCTCGCGCTCCCGCCGCAAAAGCTCCTTGGCCTTCGCGCGGGCCTCCGCGCGCCGCTGCGCGCGTCTGGGGCGGTTCGGTCGACGGCGGCTTGGAACTGGTGCGTGAATCCTGGCGCGTCAGCTCCTCCAGACGCTTCAGCCGATCCTCGTGCTGCCTAACCCTGCCCGCCAACTCGAGAATGAACTCGACGCACGCCTCACGCCCCGAGTCGTAGATCGCCTCCGCCTCGGCACGATCCATGACCGCAAGATTCGCTGCACCAACAAGGAATCCCTGCCCAAGGCCCCGACGACTGAACGCTTACTGGTTTCTGAGGCTGTGCAGCCGTTTTGGGCGGCACGGACCGCCCGCGCCGTCTGTCAGACCGCGCTCGGGGCAATGCCTCGGGCCCCGGGCAGGCGCCCAGCCGCGGCTTCGGTTGCGATCTGCACTCGGGAGCGGTAGCCCAATTTGGTGAGGATGTTGCTGATGTGGTGCTCGACGGTGCGAGGGCTGAGATACAGCGCGGCGGCGATCTCGGCGTTGGTCTGCCCGGCGGCGACGAGCTGAACGATTTCCTGCTCTCGGGCACTGAGCATGCCGGCGGCGGCCCGCCGGCGGCCGGGGCGCATCCCGAGGGAGCGCGCCAGCGCGCGGGCGCGGTCGGCGGCTCGCGCGGCGCCCATCCGCTCGAAGCGTTCGATCGCCGCGCGAACCTGATCGCGGTCGCCAACCAACCGCGCCGCCTCCAGCGTCAGGCGCGTGGCCTGGTAGGCCTGCGTGCACCCGGCCGCTGCCGCGCCGAGGGCCGACGCAGCGTCGGCGGGGCGGTTCTCGCCGAGTGCGACCCAACCGGCGGCTTCGTCGCGGAGCCACTGGGCGACGGGCCACCGGTCGGCGAGCCGCTGGAGTCGTGCGAGCGCCTCGCGGGCGACCGGCAGCTCGCCGACCGCGACCGCGGTGCGTGCCGCTCCGGTGAGGCACCACGCCGCGGTTTGGTCACTCTCGTATGCGGTCCCCTCCTGAAAGTGGGCCAGCGCCTGTGCTGGCGCCCCCTCCTCCTCGAACAGGCTGCCCCACTGCTCGGCCACCTTAGGGGCGTCGCCACCGTCGACCGCCGCTCCGTGGTCTTGGAGTAGCCGCCGGACGGCGGACAGGTCGCCTCGCTCCAGGTACACATAGCTCAGCACGACGGCGGCCGTTGCCTCGGCCTGCGGTCCGATGCGCGCCGCCTGGCGCAGCGCGGCGAGCCCGTGGGCGAGCGCGCCGTCGAGGTCGCCGAGTTCGAACCGCGCGACGCTGATGTTGACGCGCAGGATAATGGCCAAGCCTGCGGGCACGCCGTCGAGCTCGAGCCCGCGTCGGGCTTGGGCTTCAACCGCCTCGATGTCGCCCGCGCCGTGGGCGGCGTAGGAGAGGCTTAGGCGGGCGCGCGCCTCCTGCGCGGGCAGCTCCGCCGCGTGTGCTACCGCCAGCCCCCGCTCCAAGATCGCCATCCCCCGTCGTGCGCTGCGCGCGCGGGCGACCACGGTCCCGAGGGCATTCAGCGCCCATGCCAGCAGCGCGGGATCATCGCTGGCCTCCGCCAGCTGAGCGGCGCGCTCGGCATCGGGCAGCGCGCTCGCGCTGTCCCCCTCACGGATTCGGACGAACGCGCGCACCGCCAGCGCCTCGGCGAGCACCGGCCCGTCGGCTTGAGCGATCAGCGGCTCGGCCTCGCTCAGCGCCTCCCGAGCGCGATCGCAATCCGTGGCGTTTTGGACCAGCGCGAGCGCGTAGCGGCTCAGAAAGCTGAGTCGCTCGTCGGGCTCGCCGTTGGCTTGCAGCCGGGTCCGCACGCCGACGGCCATCCGGGCAGCCCGATCGATCTCGCCCGCCCGGAGTAGCGCCAGCACCTCGCCCGCCTGCGCGTCCCGGCAAAGGCGCTGATCACCGCCCTCCCCAGCCAGCGTTCCTGACCGCCGGTACAGCTCAGCGGCGTCCGCGCCCCTGCCGCGGTCCACGGCCGCACCGGCAAGCCGGAGATAGGCCGCCCCTGCCTCCCGCCAGCGACGCGCCAAGGCCAGCTGCGGCGCCCGCCGCTCGAGCGGACCATCGACCAGCGCGTCGGCAACCACCCCATGGCGGCAAACGCGCTCATGCTCCGGCAGCTGTCCGTAGACAGCATCGCGCACGATCGAGTGCACAAAGCTCCAGCCTCCACGCGGATCGCGGCACAGAAAGCTCGCCGCCGCCAACGACTCCGGCGCGCTTCCCAACCTCTGCCCGCCGACCGCCTGAAGCTCCTCGAACGTGAACGGCTCGGGCAGCACAGTCGCCCACTCGAGCGCCTCCCGCGCACTCTCCGGCAAGCGCGAGACGCGCTCCTCGATCGCCGCGCGAACGGAGCCCGGAACGAGCCGATCGATCTCGCCGATCCCGTCGCTGCTCGAGTCCTCTCGTGCCACGACGTCGCACAACGCCCGCAGCAGCTCCTCGCATAGAAACGGATTGCCGCCGGTGCGCGCGTAGAGCACGGTCGCGAGCCGATCGCTTAGCTGAGAGTCGCCGAGGATCGCCTCAGCCAGCCGCCGCGTGTCCGCGGACGACAGGGACTCGAGCTTGAGGTGCTTCAAGTCCCCAGCTCGCACCAGCCGGTGCGCGAGCTGCTCGACGGCCGCGGCGGGCCGCGCGGCCATCAGCCAGGCGATTGGAAGATCAGTCAGTCGCGCCAGGCAGTAGTGCACCAGATCGACCGTGCCCGCGTCGCTCCACTGCAGATCGTCCAAGCACAGCAGCCGCGGCCCCGCCATCGTGGCGGGCTCGAGCCGGTCGACCACGATCCCAAACAGCTCGCGCGGCGATTCGGTCGCGCGGGCTCGGCGCGGCTCGCCGAGCGACCGCAGCAACTGCAGAACAGGATCGAACGGCAGCGGGGTGATCAGCGGTAGGCACCTGGAGTGAGCGACGCGGACCCCCCGCCTGACACACTCGTTCGCCGCTTCTCGCAGAAGCCGTGTCTTGCCGACTCCGGGCTCACCGAACACGAGCAATCCGCCCGCACGTCCCTCTTGGAGTCGCTCCAAAAGCTCGCCAATCCTTGCGAGTTCGCCCGCCCGGCCCACAAAAGGAGGGGGAACGGTTGCCATCTTGCCTTAAGAATGGGTGATTTCGCCCATGAACGTCGCGCGGGCTCGGCCTAGCCTCACCCGATGTCGTCCTCGGTGGACGTTCTCGCGGACCAGACCGTCAGGCTGGCGCTCGAGTATTCAGCGAGCTGGCATGTGCCGTGTGCCATCGACCTATCTGAGTTTCATTAAGGCCCTGAAGCCGTGACTCAGGTTTCTGGACGGAGTGAACACCCGCTAGGTGACGTTGTTGGCCGTTACGCTGCTCGCGCAGCGTGCATCGCTTCTTGGAGTCAGCCGCGCGCACAACCTTGCGCAGGCGGGCGTCCGACCCAAGGAGCTGCTTCTTCGCGGCTGCCAGCGGTGCCGATACGCCTCACTTCGCGGCCGGCGCTGCCGAACATCGGATCTACCAGCACGTGTGCCTTTTGGCCGTCTCGGTTGTGGTTCATTCGACGCGACAGCCCAGGAGCGAGGCATCCACGTCCTTGGGCTGGCGATTTGCTTCGGCTCGCAGTCTCCGGTGAGTGCTGTGCGTGAGATCAACCTCTCAATGTTCTTCGGCGCATCCGTGGAACACGACCGGGCTTTCCCGCCAACGATGCGCACAGCACGAGGATTATCGGCTCGCTTGGCGACGCAGGCGCCGCCCCATGTCTGCTTCGTCACGATGGCGACGTTCAATTACCTCGGGCCGTCGTTCGCGGTGCTGCTGTTCGCGCGGGTGCACGTGCTCGGCGTGGTGTGGCTGCGGATCGTTTCAGCGGCCGTCATCTTCGCGGCATGGCGCCGTCCGTGGCGTACGTTGGTTGCGCTTGACCGCGGCGGCCGGAAGCTGCTGCTCGCTTGGGGGAGCGCTCTGGCGGCGATGAACTGCTGTTTCTATCTCGCGATCAGCCGCCTGCCACTCGGGACGGTCGCGGCGGTCGAGTTCTTGCCGGTGATCGCCCTGGCTGCGCTTGGCGCGCGCTCCGCGCGCAACGCGTTCGCGCTCGCGCTGGCCGTCGCGGGGGTCTGTCTGCTGACCGATGTACGGATCGCCGGCGACGTAGCGGGGTTCGCGTTCGCGTTCGCGAACGCGGCACTGTTCGCCCTCTACATCGTGCTCGCCGACAAGGTTGCCAAGCGACCGCAGCCGAAGGGCGTGGATGGGCTTGCGGCCGCGACGCTGATCGCTGCTGCAGTCGTCACCCCGATCGGCGGCTGGCAAGCCATTCGCGCGTTCACCGACCCGACAGCGCTCCTTGCCGGCGTCGGCATAGGCCTGTGCTCCTCGGTGATCCCCTACGGCCTCGATCAGGTCCTACTTGCCCGCCTGCCGCGCGCCACGTACGCCACGATGGCCGCCCTCCGACCAGCGTTCGCGACGCTCATCGGGACCATCGTCCTCACCCAAATCCCCAGTGCGGTAGAGATCGCCGCCATCACGCTCGTGATCGCGGGCGTCGCCCTGCACCATCCAGCCGACCGAGCGCACTCCAAAAGGGGCTGAGCGGCAATGCCCAGCGGTTTCCCAGAAGGCGCGCTCGTTTGCATGCATCGGCGCCGGCCCCGCGTCTTCCACTACGCGCTACCGGTGACGGGTGCGTTCAATGCCCGGACAAGCCGGGCGGCGATGGCCCGGCGCAAGGTCAACGCTCGCCGTCGCGTTGACGCCGCCGACTCCGAGGTTATTTGCGCCGTCCTCGCGGGCCGCGGCGGGTGGCGCATCCGCCATCCCGGCACGGCCGGCACGTTGAGATGGACATCGCCCGCCACGCTCTCGCCCTCGTCGATGAGCACCACGTCGTCGCGATCTACCCCATCTCTTCCGGCGCGGTGGCCACGCCCACTGTTGTCGGAAGCGATTGGGCCTATCGCAAGACCTCTGGCAATACCGTTGCAATGCTCGACAAGGTGTACTTGCTCCGCGGCGATGCTATTCGCGGATACGTCCGGGTGCCCGCGTACCCAGCGAGCCATGGCCGTGTGCGCCTGCCGATCGCCGACGCCGCGGCAAATCTCTGATTCGGCCCGTGTGAGCCGCATCAGCGATGTGAGTCCGCGGCGTCGTGAACACACACTCAGGATTGCCGGCCGCAAGTAAGGTACGTACGTCAGGAGGTGCTGCGCAATGAACTGTCGTCATATCACCGCACGCGCGCGGCGCCGTCTACTATCGGCGGTCGTTGTCGTGGCAGGAGTCGTCTCGCCGTCGGTCTTCTTCGCCCTATCGGCGCGTGGCGACGGCGTCACGCGGGGAACCTCGCTGCGCGAGTCCGTCATGCAGGCGATCGCCGGAGTCGCACGCGCTCCCGCCGTACACTACGCAACTGCCTCGCGCCGCGTTGCGTTCACGGTCGACGTTACACGCGACGGCGACGCGCTTGGCGATGGGCTCGTCGACGGGGTTCAGGTAGACCTGTTGCGCGTCGATGGTCACGTGTACGTGCGCTCGCTCAACAGCGTGCCGCCCGGACTGCCCGCGGGAAATGTAGTACCGCAGCTGGTCGACCATTGGGTCACCGGGGTGCCGTTCTACGACAGCGCTTTGCGGCAATTCCGGACACCGCAGGGAGTCGCCAAGACACTTCGCCGTGCCGTCCAGAGCGGGGCCACCCTCTTTGACGGGGTTTGCCTTGGAGGGCGACCCGCGCTGCGCGCGTCGACGCACCGCGGGGTGCTCTACGTCACCAGTTCGGCGCCACATCGAGTGCTCCGGTGGATTCCGGGAAACAACGCCCGCTCGCAGACCCACGATGAGCGCCCACATAGTGGCCGCTGTCAGAGAAGCGCAGCGCGTTCCGGCGCCGGCCGTGTCCCCGCCGCCCGCGACACGGGCGCGCCCATTGGCGCGCCCGAGTCGGCTGCGGTGCGCTTCGGTGCAAGCGTCGTGCTGCGACGCTCGGCGACAGGAGCCGGTCGCGATCCGATGCGTGGCGTGACTGCCCGTGCCGTTCACCCGAGGCTGATCGCACACCCAGCGGCCGCGCTCCGGCCTCGCTCACAGGAACCCGCCGAGCGCACGGTGGGACGGGAGCTGCCTGCCGGCGGAGGCGAGCTTGGGGCGTTGGCGCTCACTGACTACAGCGTGGGGGAAACACTACAGCTCTACCAGGATCTGCTTGACGACGCCACGCAGCTGACCCACGCTTTCGACGCGTCCGTTGCGTTGTCCCTCTCTAACTCGACCACGCTCATCTGCGCGGTCGACGAATGCATTGCCACGATTGAGGTGACGAACACCGCTACGTCCCGCCATGGCGCGGTGTCCGGACAGGTTGCCCTCTCCGGCGAAGGCGACTTCACAGCTGACGGCGCGCCAATTGGCACGTGTGTCATTCCCCCGACCGTGATGCCAGTCAACAGCGTGACAACCGTGGAGTGCGCCGCCCCGACCCCCCTGTTGCCGGAAATTCTGGCCGCCGCGCATCAGCCGGTCGCCCTTCTAGTGAAGGGGACGATATTCGGCATCGCCACTGCCAGCGTCGATGTCCAGCGGTCGATCCTCGCTCTGCAGAAATCCCAGCGCCACCTCCAGCAGACTATGGTCCGCGCTGCCGAGGCGGCCGCGCGGTTGCTGACTGCGCACAACGGGCGCAGAGTGGGGCGCATTACGTGCCGCGACGCCGTCCGGCTCGGCCCCCGCCTTCCCGCGGGCACCAACGGATGGTACGTTGTGTACTGGTCCCCGCCGCCACCGCCGGATCAGATTGTGAGATATGTCGGGATCTCGCAAAACCTGGTTAGGCGCTGCCGTGACCATCCCAAGCAACGAAGCAAGGGGCTCGAGACGTTGAACCTCCCGCCCCTAAGAAGGCAACAGGCCCGACAGGTTGAAGAGGCGCTGATCAGTCATTTTGGCCCCGCGCCCGAGCTGGCGAGCGCCGGAGGTACACGGGGACAGCTGCAAAACATGAGACATGAGATCGATCCGGACAACGCGGGCTACTGTCAGGACCTGCTGAACGGCCAATGGATTCTTATTGTGAACAGCTACACGCGCTATTCTGTTGCCCTGTTTACGCGCGGTAAGAAGTGCCCCTTGCCCCGATGAGCAGTCCTCTGATCAAGACCGGCGAACACCGGTACGTCGTCTCGGGTGGCCTTGAAACGATCCGTGGCCCAGGTCGACGGACCGTCCGGTGGCTCGAGGTGCGCAGACTCCGCGCCGGGCAGGATCTGTCGGTCTTGCGCGCGTTCACGGAGCTCGAGACGTTAGAGCTTCATCACATCGACGGCGTCGACCTCGCACCGCTCGCAGACCTCAGCTTGAAGCGGCTAGCCATCGAGAGCGGATCGGGCCTCGATCTCGACCCAATCACACGGTTGACGATGCTCGAGACGTTGGTCCTATTTGACCTTAATCGCGTCCATGCCACGTCCTTGAAGCTCCCGCGAACGTTGCAGTCGCTCGAGATCATCAACGACAGTCCGGCCCTGACCGGCGAACCGGTCAAGCACGTAATCGAGGCGATCGACTGGAGCGCGATCCGAGAACTGCGCGCGCTGTCGACGCGCGTCGGCGGGCTATATGAGATGCAGCCCGTCCACGTCGATCTGGGGCTCCTGCGTGCGCTGCCGCGCTTGGAACACTTGGATATGTACTCCGGCCTCCGCCACGCCGGCCCTGGACCGTCGCCGATCGAACCACCGTTTGACGGCTTGTCCAAACGCCTGCGGTTCGTTCGTCTCGATGCCTGGAATCCCCCGCCGCTGCACGACGCGCTTCAGGCCTATCTCGGCCTGGATCCCAACGATCCCCAGTCAGGACCTGTCGTCTACCAGCGGTGCCGCGTTGACGCGCGTGAACGTCCGTGGACGTTGAAGTGGACAGACGACGGAACGTGGTCAGTATACGGCAGCCTGCTACGCGAGGAGCATGGTGAACACGACGACACGGAACACGACGCCTACCATCGAGCCAATCAGCGACTTCGGCAGACCAACCCGGCCTTGCTACGCCGGCTGCGCTTCGATCCCGAGAGCGCCGGCACCGGAATCACCGCCGAGACACGCGATGACCTCGAGACAGCATTGCGATCACTTGGAATCACGCCGCAGTAGCGCCGAGCGCGGGAGCATCGCCCGCACTCGCAACGTCCCGCTGGGGACGATCCACTCATCCTTTCAGTACTGCTTCTCTGGCGTTCCGAGGACGCCGCGCTGATCGCGTGCTCGCGATCCCCGCCAAGGGCAGCGATCGACGAACCGTGACGTGCCTGGACCCCCGAAGGGGCCAAAGCGCTCCCGGACAATCCCGATTGACCCACCTGGGCCGCACGGCGCGACCACGCGCTCCTACTCACCACCGTGCAGAGCGGCCCGCCCGTCTCCGAACCGATCGGCCCGACATGCGCCGACCTGCAACTCGGCAGAGAACCTCACCTGCCGGCGTTCGGCAAAGGCAGGAAAGAAAGAGTCGCTCCCCTCACCAGCCAGACCGTCGCCGTGCTCAAGGTCTGGATCCGCGAGCGCGGTGGCCAGCCAACGGACCCACCGTTCCCGACCCGCACCGGCGCGGTCCCAACGCGCGACGCCATCGAAAGGCGTCTCGCCAAGCACCTCGAAACCGCCCGCCACCGTCGCCCGACACTGGGCCAAAAAGCACCGTGTCGATCCACACGCTGCGGCACCCCGCCACGATGATGCTGCTCAACGCCGGCGTCGATACTCGTCTTCCCCCGGCTTGAGGACACCTCAGCGCTTTCGGCGAAAGCCGTCGAAAGTGACGAAAAAGGTCCAAGTGCCGAAGACGAGGCCGCCGTTCCCGCCTGAGTTCTGCCTGCAGGCGGTGAAGCTGATGCGTGACAGTGACAAGCCCCTGTCACAGCTGGCCAAGGATCTGGGCGTGTCGCAGCAGACGCTGCGTACCTGGCGCCGGCAGGGGCAGGTCGACCGGGGTGAGAGCGAGGGGTTGACTAACGGGCAGGTGGAGGAGCTCCGCCGGCTGCGGCGGGAGAACCGCACGTTGCAGATGGAGCGGGAGGCGCTACAAAAGGCCGCGTCTTCTTCGCCCGGGAGAGCGACGGGCGGTAGGCGCGGTGTTTGCTTCATCGTGCGACCGCGATGTCGCGCAGAGCGGTCGCGAACCGCCGACACGCCTCGCGCCAGTCCTCGCCCAGCTGGAGATCATGGAGCGGCTCGAGCAGCCGATCACCGATCGCGCCCAGCAGCTCGTTGCGGCTGGCGAAGTGGTGGTAGATGGCCATCGCCTCCACCCCAAGATTCGCCCCGAGACGGCGCATGCTCAACGCGTCAGGCCCCGCGTCCTCAATTAGCGCGACCGCGCGATCGAGGATCAGACCTCGGTTCAGCGGGGGTCGCGGCTTGTGCTTCTGAACAGTTGTTGAGGCGGCGCCAGACATCGTCGGCGCCGCTTACTTTACACTGTAAGGTCGAGTTGATGGATCAGAACCAATTGGTCGCACGAGTGCTGAGGGAGGCAGCCAGCGCCCGAGCAGCGGTCACGGCCAGCTACCAGCGCCTGTGGCGCCCCGCGAACTCGTCCCCCGCCCGATCGGCAGGACGCCGAGCCGAGCGATCAAACCCCAGGCGAGCCCGCGATCGGCGATCAGCACTCATCCGAGAAGGCCGACTCGGATGAGCCGGCTCGCGCCCGGTGCGCACTCGAGGCTTCACCTAGCCGAGTTCTTGCGACCGCTGGTCGCGACGGTCGCGTTGCCAGAGCTGTACGCGATCCGCGGCTGGACGCTCACTCGCGAACGCCGACCCGTCGCGACTCGGCTGGCTGTGCTTCGCTGCGTCCGCCACGACGACGAGCGTCGGTCGCTCCTGGACCTCGGCGCCGAACGCGGCATCGAGCTCTCCGGCGAGCGCGCCACCCGCGCCGCGCGCGTCGGCACCGCGCAGCGGCCGCGCGAGCGCCGTCGACCGGGGCCCCTCGTGCGGCGACTGCTCCAGATCCCCGCGGTCCTGTACGACTGCCATCTCGGCTGGCTTCTCGGCCGCCGATTCCTACGACTGACCCACGTGGCCAGGCGCACAGGGCGAACCTACCGGATGATGCTGGAAGTGATCGGAGAGAACCCGAGCCGAGAACGAGCTGATCGTCATCGTCGGTCTGGGCCGCACCGCCCAGTGGTAGCGCAACCTCCACACGCTCGAATGCTCGTCTGACCGCGCCCGCGAGGTCCGCCGGAGCGATTCCTGGTGGCAGCTCCTCCTCGGCGTCTCGTATCTCCGTATACCCGCCGCGGGGGTCCTTGATTCTCCATGGGGATCAGCTTGACGGTGTTGTTGTCATAGGCGTAGATGGAGACTGATTTCGCGCCCCGCATGTAGGCGCTGCTGCTGGGAACCCTGAGAGCTTTCAACATCGGCTTATCAAGCTTGCCCAGCTCCTGACGTTCGGGCTTTGGGATCCCGATTCGTGAGCGTTCGAAGGCGTCCGTGACGGCGTCGCCAAGCCCCGTCATCGACGCCTGCGTCGAGGATCGGCCAACTGGTCGTGATCCAGAACCCGCGGGTCGTCTTGGAATCAGAGCGCACGATCAACTTGTCATCACGCTGCTCGATAGCTACGGGCTTGGGTAATCATGGGACGAAGACCACCTTGACGATGACTCCTCTCGACGCGCCGTAACTCTGTGCAGTGGAGGTTGCCCCACGCGTCGTGGAAATCTGGGCCGGCGACGGTCCTTTCTAGGATGGTCACACATCGACTTCTGCTGTCAGCTGGGTTGGAGTTGGTGGCGGCGTTTGATGAGGTCGGTTTCGATGTGGATAGCGAGCTGCACGAGGCTTCGATGACCCTCCACTTTGCGGAAGCGTGTCTCCGCCCCGAGCATCCCGGCGGTGGTCCACCGCAGGCACATCTCGCCGGAGCTCCAAGCGTGGCCGCGGCGGGCGGGTCCGTAGGACTCCGAGGCGATCATGCCGGTTCCTGCGGATGGTCTGAGCGCAGGCCGGTGGTATCAACGACTCAAAGGATCGGAGGCATGTCATGCCATCAACAAGATCACCCAGGACTCAGTCGGCGCGAGCTACCACGCGAGCCAACGGCGGCCATGGGACGAACCCTCCGATCACCGCCCGACAGGCTGCCACCGACGGAGGAGCACAAGGACGCGGCACGAGGCTCGTATGGATATTCGCGGCGTTGGGCATCGCCGTTGCAGCCTCGATCGCGATCGGCATCTTCGCGCTAGCGAGCGCTCCGTCGACGAACTCGCTACATGCTCAAGTGACTTCATTGCGCACTCAGGCCGCATCGCTTGAGGGGCGGTTGGGATCCCTTCAAGCTCAGCTCGGCGCCCTGCGCAACGAGGCGAACTCGTCGCGCGCCCAGCAGCGTGCGCTGCGTGGGGAGGTGAGCTCGCTGCGGTCGGTTCTGGCGGGCGAGCAACACACGTCGCGGTCAGCGATCGCCTCGCTTCAGAAGGCGTCCGCGGGCGCGGCATCGATCAACAGCCTGAATGGGGTTAGGGGGAGTTTGCACCAGCTGCAGGTTTGCGTGCCCGAGCTGCAACAGGAGCTCTCGGGACTGAAGGTCCAGACAACCACGCGAAGGAACGGCGCGCTGAAGAGCGCTGCTCTGACTAATCCGACGCTCATCTCCGCAGACTGCGTCACAACACTGACCGGCTCGTCGGGTCACTGAGGACGGCTGATTCCCGTGACCCGGCCAGATCCGTTGGTGGGTTGATTTCGGGGCAAATAGCGGCCGGGAGGGCGCTTGCCGGCCGCCGACTCGGCGCGATGCACGAAAGCACGGGCTCTCCTGCAAACCCGAGAGACGAGACGTCGCCTTCATCGTTCCCCTCGCTACTGCCAGGGACGAGTCAGGACGGCGTCTTCATGGTCGCCGGAGGCGCTCGCTCCGTCAGGTGAACGAGCGGCGCTGGCCATCGACACGCGCTGCTGCTTGAGCGCGAGAGGAGCCACGCCGCCGACGTGACCGCTGCAGACGTGATCTGGCGGCGCACGCCCGTCGTCCGACACCTGCACAAGGGTCGCAGAGATAATGTCGGGAAGGGCCATCGCCCAGCAGGGACTGGCGAGAACCTGCAGAGACCGCGCGCACAACGGGTCTACCGGAGGCGCGGGGAGGGCGGTGGTCTGGCGCATGAGCCCGTATGAGCGACGACGAGGGGGTAACGCTCCTCCAGGCGGCCTTGAGGCCGCCCCGGCGCGGGTAACGCCCGTTCCGGGCAAAGGGGCTCTGGGCACTCGGTGGCCACGACAGTCGGGTACGCACCAGACACAGAGCTGG
>Ga0335078_10002978_pt1 | contig 25362 bp, 23 predicted proteins | sample Lox_Sample_32_FD_206711 | JGI IMG/M metagenome (GOLD analysis project Ga0335078, IMG submission 206711) | Soil microbial communities from Loxahatchee National Wildlife Refuge, Florida, United States - Lox_Sample_3.2 | ecosystem: Environmental > Terrestrial > Soil > Wetlands | place: USA... | reverse complement strand
CCACCAAATGGCGCCTTGATTCTCACCGGGGGCCAGATGCGGGCCGATGTTATCCCGCGCCTAATCGACCCAACGCCGCACGTTCAGGTCGCGAGCGGCGTGCTCCTCTACGGAACCGATCTTTTCAATTACATTACCGGCGTCGACCTCGCGACCTTCGACCAAATGAACGGTGGATTCCACTTCGTCCAAGGTGGCCCCTTCCAGCATCCCAACGATGTCATGGTCGACGAATTGTACGCTGCGCAGCACCATGTGCGCGTCGGCGATACCATCACTCAAATCAACGTGCCTTGGCGCGTCTCAGGAATCTATCAACCCGGAATGCTCTCGCGTCTCGTGGTCCAGCTAGCGACTTTGCAGGACCTCACCGCCAATACCGGAAAAATCACCATGGTCTACGTGAAGGTCGACCAGTCTGCCAACATCAGCGAGACTATCTCCGCCCTCACGGCCAAGCTCAAGGAATTCAAAATCATGTCCATGGAAGACTACATGAGCCTGTTCTCGCCCGGTAACATTCCCCTGCTGACGCAATTCATCGGCGTCGTCATCGGGCTCGGCGTGCTGGTCGGATTCCTGGTCGTGTTCCTTTCCATGTACACTGCGGTGCTCGAGCGCACGCGCGAAATCGGAGTGTTGAAAGCGCTGGGCGCATCGCCGGGATTGATCATGAATATTCTGCTTCGCGAGACCGTTCTGCTCGCGCTCGCGGGATCCGTCTTTGGCATCGCAGCGGCCTACGGCACTCGCGCATTGATCGCCGCGCTGCTTCCTGGCACGCTGATCCAGGCCATCGTCTATAGCTGGTGGTGGAAAACGACGGCCATCGCGCTGCTGGGCGCTTTGCTCGGCGCTCTCTATCCCGGGCTCAAGGCCGCGCGCCAGGACGCGATCGAAGCTCTGGCCTATGAGTGAAGCGTCGCCCGTGAGTGAAGCTCCGATCATCTCCGTCCGGGGCCTCACCAAAGTCTACCGGGTCGGCGAAGTGGATGTGCAGGCCCTTCGCGGTGTGGATCTGGACGTTGCGCGCGGCGAGTTCGTGTCTATTGTCGGGCCATCCGGCTCCGGAAAATCCACGCTCTTCCATATCCTCGGCGGTCTCGCGCCACCCACGTCCGGAACCGTCCACATTGCCAGTCACGACCTGCTCGGCATGACCGACGCGCAGCGCACCGAGCTGCGCAAAACCAGCGTCGGTTTCGTCTTCCAGAAATATAATCTTCTTCCCACTCTCACCGCGCGCGACAACATCGAGATCGCGCGTTACATCGCCCACAAGAACGGCCCTCTCGACGCGCGCTTTAAGGAGATGCTGAAGCTGCTCGGAATCGCAGGCCGGCTGGATCACAAGCCACGAGCTCTATCCGGCGGCGAACAGCAGCGCGTCGCCATCGCCCGCGCCATCGTGAACAATCCAGCCATCCTGCTCGCGGACGAGCCCACCGGCAATCTCGATACTGAAAACTCCGACGCCGTGCTCGCTCTGCTGCGCGACCTCAACCATCGCCTGGGCCAGACCATCCTCATGATCACGCACAACCCCGAAGCCGCCGCCTACGGCCACCGCATCGTCACCATGCGCGACGGCCGCGTCGTCTCCTAGCACCCGAACTCTCGTCCCACAGCGTATAATCCTTCTCATGACGATGCGCATCCTGCGAGCCCCGGTATGGCTCCTCGCACTGAGTAGTGTTTCCGCCCAGGTGAAGCTTCCGGAGGGCGAAGGCAAAGCCCTGGTCGAAAACGTTTGCACATCGTGCCACGACCTTGACACGGCCATCGACGCCAAGCACACCGAGCCCGAATGGAAAGATATCGTCGATAGCATGGCCGCGCGTGGCGCCGATGCCACCGCCGCGCAATTCTCCAGCATCGTGAAATACCTGGCGAAGAATTTCGGCAAAGGGGGCGACGCGCCGAAAGCCGCGGCTTCGAAATCGAGCGATGCAACTACCGCGCCGAAATCCGAGATGCCCTCCGGCACAAAGAGCCTAACGCTCAAGTTTGACGCTAAGAACGACTGGGCCGCCTCGGGACGTGACGGGGCCGGCCAGCGTTTCTCGCCGCTCACTCAAATCGACACTAAGAACATCGGCAAGCTCAAACTGGCCTGGCAGTATGGAATCGACCCGAAGGTTGCCAACGCCACCGGACCGCAGCGCGTCATCCCTCCCACCGAAGCCGTGCCGCTCGTGATCGGCAACATGCTCTTCACTCCCACCACGCAGCACACCATCGTCGCGCTGGAAGCCGACACGGGCAAAGAAATCTGGAAATACGATCTCGGCCACGCCAGCCCGACCCTGCGCGGCGTCAGCTTCTGGCCCGGGGATTCGCAAGCTCCGCCGCAGATTTTCACCGGAACCAGCGAAGGCAAACTGATCGCGCTGAACGCCGAAACCGGCAAGCCCGTGCCTGGCTTCGGCAACGAGGGAATTCTCGATCTGCGCGCCGGCGTGACGGAAAAATATCCGAAGATGCCCTACCACATGAGCTCGCCCGGCGCGATCTACAAGAACCTCATCATCACCGGATCGCAAGGCCAGGAAGACAATCCCGACGGTCCCGCACAGGATCTGCGCGCCTGGGATGTTCATAGCGGCAAACTGGTCTGGACCTTTCACCCGCTCCCGCATCCCGGCGAGACTGGCTACGAAACTTGGCCGAAGGACGCCTACGAGCACGTGGGATCGCCGGCTAACTGGGGATACATCACTGTGGATATGGAGCGCGGCCTGATCTTCGTGCCCTTTGGCCAGCCCGCCCCGCAATACTACGGCGCCGGACGCGAAGGCCAGAATCTGTTTTCGTCATCCATCGTCGCGCTCGACGCCGCCACCGGAAAGCTGCGCTGGTATTTTCAGATCACGCATCATGACATGTGGGATCTCGACGCCGAGGCCGCGCCCGCTTTGATCGACATAGTGCAGAACGGCAAGAAGATCCCGGCCGTGGTCGCGGTGTCGAAAGCCTCGTTGATGTTCTTTCTGAACCGCGACACCGGCAAATCGATTTATCCTGTCGAGGAACGCCCGGTTCCGCAGAGCGACACGCCCGGCGAGCACTCCTGGCCCACTCAGCCTTTCCCGCTGAAGCCACCGCCGCTCGCGCGCCTCAGCATCAAGCCCGACGAAGTCTTCACCGGCGAACCCGAGCACGAAAAATTCTGTCGCGATCTGATCGAGAAAATGGGCGGCGTCCACAATCTCGGACCGTACACGCCCTACAGCAGCAAAGAATATCGGGTGATCTTTTCCGGCCAGCAAGGCGGACCGAACTACGGCGGCGTTTCCGTCGACCCGTCGCTCAACTACGTCTTCGTGAACACGCGCGACATCGCAGGTCTCGGCCGTCTCGACAAGCAGCCCGACAGTGACGTCGTCGCTTATCGCCGTTCCACGCCTTTGCCCGGCCGCGGAACGTTCTACTCGCGCTTCTGGGATCCGTCCAACCAAATGCCGTGCCAGCAGCCGCCCTGGGCGCACTTGATCGCGGTCAACGCGAATACCGGTGACTTCGCGTGGAACGTGCCGCTCGGCACCAGCGACGAGCTGGAAGCCAAAGGCATGCACAACACCGGCGCGTTCGGACAAGGCGGCAGCATCGCCACCGCCGGAGGACTGGTCTTCATCGCGGGCACCAACGACTCACGATTCCGCGCCTTCGACTCGCGCACCGGCAAGCTGCTCTGGGAAACGAAGCTCGATGCCGAGGGCCACACCAACCCGATGACTTATGTGGGCAAGAACGGCAAGCAGTACGTCGTGATCGTCAGTTCCGGGGTCAACGCGTTCGCGCTGGAATAACCTACTCGGCTCGCAGCGCCGACGCCGGATCGATCCGCGTGGCGCGATAAGTCGCCGGTGCTGTCGCACCAATCGCCACCAGCACGATGAGCCCCAGGACCAGGCCGATCGCCAACGGATCCCAGCGCGCCACGCCGTACAGCACCCGGTCCAGCCACACTCCCGCGACCGCATACATGCCGAGCCCGAGCGCAAAACCGGCCACGACCACCCGCAATGTTTCGCGCGACAGCAACACAACAATGCCGGAAGGCTGCGCACCAACCGCCATGCGCACGCCGATCTCTTTCGTCCGCAATTTCACAGCATAATCGAGCGCCGCATACAACCCAATGCTCGCCAGCAGCGCCGCGATCGCTCCGAAAATCGTAGCCAGCAGCGCCAGCAGCCGCTCCTGCCACAATGTCGCATCCACTTCTTCGCGCAACGTCCGCACTTCCGTGAGCGGCATCTCTGGATCGATCGACCGCAGCAGCGCGCGCAGCGGCTCGATCATTGCTTCCGGCCGCTGCCGCGTTCGAACGTGCAGCACAAATGGATCGCCGAATGCCTCCAGCGCGGCCGAGTAAACCGTGGGTTGAATCGGCTCGCGCAAGCTCCTGTATTTCGCATCGCTCACGACACCGATGATTTCTTGATCATCCTGTGAGATTCCGCCGCGGCGAGGAGAAGAAATTGGGCGATACAAGATGCACTCGGACGCGTTCGGTGGATTTCCCGTCGCTCAGCGCCAAATCGGCTCCCCCCTGGCAGATCACATCCTCCAGGCTCGCGTCCTTCGACCGTGCCGCGTCGCACAGTTCATAGGGAAGATCCCAGGTCAGAAACCCGGTGGCATGCTGTTCCACCAGACGCACCAGATTCTCGGGATGCGAGACAGGCAGCGAGCGTAGCAGCACTGCGTCCACCAGGCTGAAGATCAGACTGTTTGCGCTGATCCCAATCGCAAGCAGCAGCACCGCAGTGATCGTAAACGCTGGGCTCTTCTTGAGCAGCCTGACGCCGAACTGGATGTCTCGCGAGAACCCCGCCATTTCTCTTAAGCGTACAACCGCGTACGAGCTGCGCTAGCGTTGCAGTGCGCATGTAGCGTCAAGAACAGCGTCACCGCGCGCACCCGCGAATCCGCATTAAAGCATTATGCTGGGAAATCCCCTCATTGCTCCTGGTCAGCCGTGTGCGTATAGCAAGCCTCGAATAAGTGACGGTATATAACGCAATAATGAAATGAACCGCTGGTCGGATCGCAATGCAGCGCATAAAGCCGATACTGGAGCCGCGCGTCAGAGAGGCGCTCTATGCCCGAATATTTTTCTATCGAGCCTGCTCAAATGCAGGTCATTTCGAAACGGATCGCAGAGCTGACAAACTGGCTGGGTGAAAGGGCGAGCCCTTGTATGGCCGCCCAGAAACAGTTGGACGAGGGAAGCACTGAGCAGGCGTACTGGCACTACGGTTACCTGTGCGCTCTACGCGATGTGGTGGCCGTGATTGATAAGCGCTCCGTCTAAAATCGACAGCGCGGGCAAGCCCATTGCGATCCCCGCGGCCGGCGCGGGTGGGTGACGTTATCGGTGGGCTCGAAATCGTGAAATAACGCGCACTCCTTTTCAAAAGCGCCTTGTGCCGATGAACAATAAGTGAACTTGAATCGCTTGTAGGAACCCACGTGGACGTGGAGTTGATTGTTGACGTCCAGGTCGGACCGTCCCACATAACTCGCCCGAAACACGGTTCCATCGTCGCTGGAGTCCAGGATGAATGCTCCGGGTGACTGCTCCTGGATCACCATGTCGATCATGCTTTCGGTGAGCGCAAATGGACCGTGCAGTCCGTTTGGGTGCAAGTTATTGACTCCTTCGCCGTCTAGTATAGAGCAGTGAGGGTCTGACGAAAGGCGTAGGTTCGCCGCCATGATCGCCATGCAGGCGGACTCCGGGCTCCCCTCCGGGAAAATCACATAGCGGACGCCCGCTTTCCACAGACCGTTCGGATCGCGCGGCTCCGAGTCTCGGGCGATGATCACTACCCGGTCGACATCCTCGGGTTGGATCGACTCCAGTAGATCGGCGCTGATCACCATCAGCCCGGGAATCTGTGGATCGGGCCGATCCACCACTAGAACCGTGAACTCCTTTTCGGCAACCAGGAGGGCGCTGATCGCGGACGCAAATTCCGTATCCTGGATGGCAAGCTGAACAGTTGTCATCGGGTCCGCGCTGGCGGATTCCCAAGGCTCAGCAATTTGGTCGCCAGCCAATCGCGATTTCGCAAGTTTTTGAGGGAATGGAGACTTTCTTGTCCGGCCGCAACGGTAGATTACGTTCTTGTGAAAACTAGGGGATTGTTATGCTAGGGACTGAGCGAAATCCAACCGAGCGTCTTTTTTCACAGCGTGTGGTTCCTCAGTACGTACAAATCGCCCGTACGCACCTCGTCCGCCCTGCCGACCATGGCATCGATGTCGTCGTTCACCGCGAACAGTCGGCCGCTGAGAGCGTCTGCCGCTCCCGTGGCAAGTTGCAAGACTGCTTTGGCAACCGACTCTGGAGTTACGTCCAGCCCCCGGTCGAAGATGTCCTGAATGACCGGCAATCGACCGCGCGCCTCCTCCGCCATTCGGGTCCGCACGGTCCCCGGCCGGAACGGAAACACAAAAACACCATGCGGTGCTAGCTCCATGGCGAGCTGCTCGCTGAAACGAATCAAGGCCGTCTTGCTGACCACGTACGCGCCCATGTCTGGAAACGGCCGCCCGCCCGCGCCACTCACCACGTTGATGATCCTGCCCGATTTGCGCTCGATCATCCCAGGAACAATCTCGCGGCAGCATAGCATCGGACCGCGCAGGTTCACTTCCTGATTGCGCCACCACTCTTCGGGATCGGTCTCCCAAAATGGTCCCAAGGGGCCGCCCATGCCCGCATTGTTCACCAGCAGATCGATCGGTCCGATCTCGGCTTCCACGCGTTGGACCATGCCGCGCACCTGATCGGGATTTGCAACGTCCGCGATCACCGCGACCGTCCGTCCCGCGGCAAGCTGCACCGTCTCATCCAGCTCAGACTGCGATCGTGAAGTGACCGCGACCCGCCAGCCTGCGTTCGCCAGACCGATCGTAATGGCGCGTCCGATGCCGCGCCCGCCACCCGTAACGAGTGCGTTCATGAGCCGGAAAATAGAACGCGCGAGTGAGCTACTTCAGCTCCGTCATCATGCCCGGCAGACTCCACTGCATTTGAAGGCTGTTCGGCGTCCAGTGGAACTCGGCTATCATGGCTTTGCCTACGTCTTCCTGCGACTTACCTTCGCGAATCAACTGCGTTACCCGCTGGCGTTCCTTCAGGACGTTGTCGCGGTAGGTTTCGAGGCCGGCCTTGTTGGTAACTGGGCCGTGGCCGGGGATCACCGTATCGAAATCCAGCGAGCTCAGAACGCCATTGAGCGTGTCCGCCCATTCTTTCAAGCTTCCTCCGCCCGGATAATCGATGAGCGGCGTATTGCCCGCCATCAGATCGCCAGTGTGGACCACGCGCAACGCGGGAAAATAAATCACGGCGTCACCATTAGTGTGCCCGCGTCCATAATACTTCGCGCGCACTTCTTTGCCGCCGAGAAAAACCTGCGCGTCGGTGGTGAATGTAACGCGCGCGGCCATCATTCCGGGAGGCGCGTTCGACTGCACGTGATTGACGATGTTGTTGTGTGCATTCAGCGTCGAGATGATCTCGGCCGTCGGCAGGAATTTTGCGTTCCCGCCGCTGTGGTCGGCGTGATAATGCGTGCTCAGGATGTATTTGATCGGCTGGTCGGTGACGCTCTTCACGTTGGCCACGATGGCTTCGTGATCCTGGTCGTATTTGTCGTCCACCAGGATGACGCCTTCATTCGTGACATACACGGCGACGTTGCCGCCATCGCCTTCGATCTCGAAAAGGTCGTCCTTCACCTTATGGATGGTGAGTTTGGGCGCAGGGGCCTGAGCTTGTATGTAGGCGAACCAGCAGCCCGCGAGAAACAAGGCGCCAGCGGAAAGGCGCGTCACGATTGTCCGGGTCATGGCGGGTAGCATACCACAAGGAATCCGGCTATTGAAGCGAGCCGGGCGGGCACTGGTATTCGTTCTCGAACATCTGCTTGTCCTTCGCCGCATCGTCGCCGCGGCCCATCGCCGTCAGCGTCTTCAAGACTTCAGGCGCCGCTGCGCAGACATGCTTTCGTACGATCTCGCAATTGGGATTGATTCCCGGGCCGTTCGGTCCGTTCACCAGCGCGCAGCCGGCGAGCGAGGGCGAGCTGCCGTACAGCCGCACAAGCTCGTCGCGCAAGTTTCGATCGGATGTAATCAGCAAGCCTTCCATGTACGCTGTCGCCGCCCGATCCCCTTCGTGCCGCATCAAAAGAAGATTCGCGATCTGACTGTAGAACTGAGGATCCCCCGGCGCTAGCCGTTGAGCAGATCTTGCGGCTTGGAGCGCTGCGTCCATATCTCCTAACCGCTGATCCGCAATCGCGAGCTGGCGGTAAGCTTCCGCCTCCGATCGCGGCACCATGCCTCCCCCGGACTGTCCGAAGTGCATTTCGCGGTCCCGCTTATACGCTTCGTTAATCTGAATGCACTTTTGGAGCAGCTCCCGCGCCCGCTGGTACGCGTCGCGGGCCTCAGGCGCGCCTGGCGATTGCAGCCGGTCGCCTTTGACCAGATATGCCGCTCCGGCAAAATCGTAGAGGCGGGGGGTGTTCAGCGCATCGGGCAGCGCGTTCAGAATCGCGAGGCCCTGATCGAACTCTTGCACCACCCGGTCGACATTGGCATGCGAAGGGTCAGCGTTAAACAGCGTAGCCCCTATCAACTGGTGCAGTTTGAAACTGCGTGGGCTGATTTGGACGTCCGTGGAGGCAAGCGTGAGTTCGTCGCGCCAGTCTGAATTTCGCGTCCAAGTGCGCCCTGCGAACGCGGCGGTCAAACAAAGCAGAACGGCGGGCGCGGCCAGCGGGATTTTCGCGCGCGAAGCGAGCGAGTACACCGCGATTACGAAACATCCAAGCACTCCAACCGTTGGCAGGTACAGAAAACGATCCGCCCGGATAGTTCCGATCGGGAATAGCATGTTCGATACGGGCAGAAAAGCGAGCACCGCAAAACCAGCCAGAAAGAATGCCCTGCGTTGCACGCGCCATAAAACAGTGAACGCAGCGGCCGCGATCGGAACTATGGCCAGATATATCCAAGCTCCGGCGTCAGTCGTGAGTGGAATCTGGGAATACGAATAATCGATGGACAAACGCCAGGGCCAGAGCGCCTGGAGCAGATAGCTGGTAGCGACCTTGAGTGCCGTCAGCCGTCCGGCGAAGAAGCTCGCGTAGACAATCGGATTGTCGGTGAACGGAAACTCCGCGGGAGGCGAGCTGGCGAGCACGGAAGCTCGCTGGATTAGCATCGCGGCGATCGGTATTCCCGTCGCCGCAAGGCCGAGCGCCAAATCCCGCCAACGCCTGCGGTCCGGCCATGCCAACTCATAAAGCACGATCAGGCCCGCTATCGTTACCGCGCTTTCTTTCGAGAAGACGCCCATTGCCGTGACGAGCCCGAGCGAGACCAGGTAGACGAATCGAAGCGCGCCTCCGGACTGCGTGCTCTTGAGATATAGCAACAGTCCGGCGAGAATCGACATCGCCGCCAACAGGTCCGACCGTCCGACAATGTTCGTCACCGATTCCGTGGAAACCGGATGCGCGGCCCATAATCCAGCAAGCAGCGCGGATGCCGGGAGCGCGAGCAGAAGAGCACGCCCGATTGCAAAGACCAGCAGCACGTTCGCCAGGTGCAGTGCCCAATTGATGACGTGGTACCCGTTCGGCCGCGCGGCGTTGCCGAGGATGGCGTAGTTGAACAAATACGACAGAGTAGTGAACGGGCGATAGAGGCCGGACTCGCCGGTCGGCCACCAGTAGGTGTGATCCCAAATCAACGCGAGATTCTCGCTGGTCGCCGCGCGGATTCGCGGATCCTCAAGCATTCCGCGATTGTCGAGAATCATCGGAACGCGGAATGAATTCGAATACAGCAGTAAGGTGAACGCAGAGAGCAGGACTGCGAAAAGCAAAACGTGCTGCCGCTTGTTGGAGAATGAACCCGGTGAGCTATTGGAGGATGACTTGACCGCGACGGTGGAGACACTCGCGCCGGCCTTTCGCCGCCGATTCCGCCCCTGCATGGAAACTTCAGAGTATCAGGCGTATGTGAGTGGCGACGACTCCGCGCTGAGGAATCTACTGGCGCGTTGCGGTTTTTACTTGCCGGACAGACTTGACGCGCGAGGTTCTGAGCGTGCCGAACTTCGGATGCTGAAACGCCATCTGCATGCCCGCCTCAATGTGGCCGATGCGAATCAATGCCGGGCCGCCCACCGATCCGTGGAACTTCACCATCACTGGCTCCGGGCAAAACTCCGGATGCCCGGAGAGCACCACCTGACCTTCGCCGCGATTCTCCAGCATGTATTTCGTATGACCCGTTTCGATCTCGAGAACCGCGCCGACCGGCAGGCTGTCGAGCTCGACGCCGCCGTCGCTGCTAGTGAGGAAATCCCCAGGACGCGGACCGTAACCGGCGTTTCCGAGATCGCTTTCGTGTCGCATCACGCGGGTAGGCGTGCAACCCGTGCGCCAATCACCTGCACGTGAGTAGATTCAATGGGTTATGATTCGACCCGCCGCCAAGTCTGTCGTTTCTACGAAGTAAAAACGGGGCATTGCCCCCATTTCGGCACGGAAGTGCCGAAAAAGTGCCGCGGAATAGCATCCGGCCGCAGCGGGATTAGTATTGATCCAGGCCTTCCGTCAATTCTACGTAAGTTCCGAAAGGATCCGTCAAAAACGCGATGGCGATTCCGGCCGATGGAATTTTGCGATACGGTGCATCCAGCTTCACGCCGTTGGCTTGGAGCTTCTTGCAGAAAGCCTCCAGGTTTTTCACTTCGAATCCGACGTGGTCCACCGAACGCCCCTTGGTCGGCGTGGTCGGCGGCTTTCGCGTGACGCCGAACGTCAGGTTCATCCCGGGTATATCAGCCGCATCGTGCTGCCCGCGCTTCTTGATCACGGCGCCAAAATTATCCGCATACCAGTTCATCAGCTTGATCTGATCGCCCGGCGCGTTCATGTAGTGCAGATGATACGCGACCGACGGGACCGTAAGCGACGTGTCCTCCTGCAATTCAATCTTCACGTCGTCGGGACCGATGACGTAGGCGTTCGGGAATCCTTCCGTGCCTTTAAATTCGGACTGCACCTTGATCCCGCCCTCGCGAAATTTCTTCAGTGCTTCGGCGGTGCTCGGAACCTTGAACCCGAAGTGGTCCATCATCGTGTTCTCGCTTCCGCCGGTGGGCGCCTGCTGGCGAAACAAAATCAGCATGCCCGGCACCTTGACGCCTTGCAGGCCTTCGCGCTTGAGCGGCACCGCGCCAAAGTATTCGGTCCAGAATTTCTTCTGCACAGCAATATCGGTCACGTTCAAATGAACGTGCCCCATCGAAACGCCGGCAGCATTGGGCGGCGCGAGTTGCGCCTGCGCCCCAGGCAACAGAGCCAGTACGGTCAGGAGTGCCGCGAGGAGTGGAAATCGGGTTTTCATTGGTGTTGAGTATACTCCACCGCCGCTACGCGCGCCCGAACTCCTTCCGCAATTCCTGCTTTGCCCGGTTCAACACGCTCTTCTGCTTCGCCGTCAAGCCGGTTCCCGCGCGATTGATGTAGAAATTCAGCATCGACATAGCCGACTGAAACGGCGATGCTTTCCGCCGCTTGCTCGCCTCAGCCGACCGCTTCAGCGATCGTGCGATCCGCTTCGGATCCGTCCAATGAAACACGCCCCGGTCCAGATCCAGCGCGTTGCTAGTCTCGGTCACGCGCTGCGACCACCGGCGCATCTTCTTCTTCGGCTTTGCTTTCTGCCGCGTGCTAGCCGCCATTGTAACCTCCTGTTCTCGGCCCCACGGCGCCCCGTCCCGGCCAATGCGAAAATGGGACGCACGATCAAGTAAATCGCTTCAAACACTGGTAGATTTCTCAGAGAAGGAAACGGAGCGCAGAAAAACCAATGGATCCGCACCGCCAAGCCGAGCGCCTCTCCACCCTGGTGCGGGATTCACTCGATCGAGACCTCCAAACCGCCGACCTGGCAAAGCTGGCCTACACCAGCCGATCCAGTTTCTTCCGGCTGTTCGAAGCCCTGATCGCGGAGACCCCGGCCGAGATGCGACGGCGTTTTTTGCTGGAGCGCGCGGCCTGGCAGCTCACGCGAACCGCTGCGCCGGTCACCGAAATCGCCCTCGATGCCCAGTACGGTTCGCTCGAAGCCTTCAGCCGCGCGTTCGCGAAGGCGTTCGGCGTCTCACCCAGCCGCTTCCGCCGGATGGGACCCACGCACTTCTACCTCGGTTCGCCCAACGGCTTTCACTTCTGCTCTCCCGCTTCCGGCTCAAAAGGAGAATCAAACAATATGGACCTCTTCGAACTATTTGCCGGCAACGATTCCTGGCACACGCATCGCCTGCTGGACTGCGCACAGAATCTGACGGACGAACAACTGGATCGCCCCATCGACGGTGCTCACATTTGCCCTTGGGAGACGCCCGATCGAAGCCTTCGTGAGATGCTAGACCGCCTGGTTGTGACCAAGGAGGTCTGGACTGCGGCACTAAAGGGCGGTCCCGTGCCTCCTATCAAGAACACTCCCGAGAACTGCACGCCCGCGGCCCTGCGCGCGCGCCTCGAAACAACCGACCGCGATTTCATGAGCGCCCTCGGCGATGTCCGCCGGCGCGGCGCTTGGGGCGACACTTTCGTAGATGCGCTCTGCGAGCCGCCCGAGACCTTCACCTTCGGTGGCATGTTCGCGCACGTGATCACCTTCAATGCGCATCGCCGCCTATTGGCGCTCGACCTGCTGCGGCGGATGGGCGTCAAAGTAGAGGGTTACGGCGATCCCATCGATTACGAGCGCAGTGTGGCCGCGCAAAAATCGGGAGAGCTGGTCAGTCGCTGATCACTCGTCCCGAAGCGCGATCGCCGGATCGATTCGCAATGCTCGCCGCGTCGGCACCAGGCACGCGAGCAGTCCGATCGCCGCCATCAACGCCCACGCGACCGCGAACGTCATCGGATCGCGTGGGCTCACTCCGTACAACACCGGCGTGAAGAGCCGTCCCAGACCGAGCGCCAGCGCCGAACCGATCAGGCTGGCCACCGCCATGACAATCGCCGCGCGCCGCAGGACCAGCGTCAGAACGTTCCCGCGCGTCGCTCCGATCGCTACGCGAATCCCGATCTCGCGCGCCCGGCGGGAGATCGCGTACGCCAGCATGCCGTAAACGCCAGTGGCCGCCAGCATCATGGCCAGCACCCCGAACGCACCCAGCATCGACGCGGCGATTTTGGCCGGCAGGAGCGGGAAACTCAAATGGTCCTCCAGCGTGTCGGCCTGAAAAAACGGAAGCTCGGGGTCGAGCGAGCTGACGACGCGTTGGATCGCTCGAAGCGCCGCGGCCGACGAAGAAGACGATCGCGCCAGCACTGTGAACGTCGAGTTGTACTGCTGCGCGCGCGGACGGAACACCGCGAGTTCGTCGAAATCGTTCATGGATTGATATTTGCCGTCTTGAGCGATCCCGACAATCTCGATCCAGTTGCCGCTCGGGTTGGTGCGGTAGCGCTTTCCGAGCGCATGCTCGCCCGGGAAAATGCGTCGCGCGAAAGCCTCGTTGATAATCGCCACGCGCGGCGAACTGGCCGTATCGTGCTCGTCGAAATCGCGGCCGGCCACCAGCCGCGTCTGCATGGTCCGAAAATAGCCGGGACTCACGTTGTAATAGTAGGCGTCCGGCGCGTCGGCGGCTTTTGGAGCCGGCTTGCCTTCGCCGTACACGGTGGTTTGCGACTCGCCAAGGCCCAGCGGCAGGGAATCGGCCAGCCCATACGATTCCAGACCCGGAGTCGCGGCCAACCGATCGAGCAGACGCCGCTCGAACGCCTTGCCGCGCTCCTCGCTGTACCCGATCAGTCCGACGTCGAACTGAACCATCGCCGCATTCCGCGGGTTGAATCCGACGTCGATGGTGACCGCGCGCTGCAGGCTGCGCATCACCAGCACCGTTCCCACCAGCAGCACAACGGACAACGTCACCTGCGCACCCACCAGTAGGTCGCGGAGCTGAACCCGGCGGAAATGCTCTGAAATTTGATTCTTCAGCGCCGGCACCAGATCCAATCGCACCGACTGGATCGCGGGCGCAAGGCCGAACACCAGCGTCGTAAGTACGCAGATTGCAAAAGTAAACACGAGCACCCGCGCGTCGAATGCCATCGACGTCACCGCCGGAACATTGAGCGGAAAACGAATGCTGCCGATGAGGTTGAAAATCCAGACCGCGAGCAGCGCACCCGCGGCACCGCCAGCCAGCGAGAGCACCAGGCTTTCGATGAGCAACTGGCGGATGATTCTCCCGCGCGGCGCACCGATCGCCAGGCAAATCGAGACTTCTTTGCGCCTTGCCGACGCGCGCGCCAGCAGCATTCCTGCGATATTGACGCAGGCGATCAGAAGCACCATGCCGGCCACGCAGAGCAGCACTGACGTAAATCCGATCACCGGTCCACGCAATGTCGCGCCGATTAAGCCCGGCGGCGACAGCTCGATTCTCATCCCTTCGTCTTCACGATGCGTCCGGCTCAGATCGGCGGCGATGAGATTCAAATCCTCCGCGACTTGCCGCTCTGTGTATCCCGGCTTGATTCTGCCGACCAGGTCGATGTTGTGCGTGCCACGGCGGTCCAGCCAGTCGTTACCAGGCTCGATCTGGGGCACCATCGTCATCGGAGCCCAGAACTCCGGCGCCACGAGAATCTCGGTGCCGTAGAATTCCTTGGGCATCACACCGATGATCGTGTAGTCGAGGCCGTTGAGCTTGGCCGTTTTGCCCACGATATTCGGATCGCCGCCGAACCGGTTGCGCCAGGCGTTGTAGTTGAGCACGATCACCGCGCGCGTTGCTCCGCGCCGGTCGTCATCTGGTGTCAAGGTGCGGCCGAGCAGTGCGTGCACGCCCAGCACGTCGAAGTAATTCCCGGTCGCTTCAAATCCCCACAGCTGCGCGTTCTTGCCGCCCTGGCTGAAGGCAACCGGCGAGATGCGATATGCCATCAGCCCGGCGAGCGTCCGGTTGCGGTCGCGCAGATCCAGATACGCCGGGTAGGATTGGGTAGGCCCATGGCCGCTGTTGAGATAGACGAGCTGGCTCGGATGGTCGACAGGCAGCGGCCTAAGCAGGAAATGATTGAGCGCGCTGAAAGTGGTCGTATTCGCGCCGATGGCCAGGGCCAGCGTCAGGATCGTGACGGCAGTAAACGCGGGGCTCTTGGCAAGCCGGCGCAGAGCGAGACGGAGGTCTTGCAGCATGTATTCAGTACGCATATGGGATCGAAAAGGTTCAGTGTTCGATGCTCAATATGAGACGGATGGCATCCAGACCGATTGGGGCGTCTCATATGGCCCGATTGTCATGAGATTCATAACTTTTACCGTCCGCGCGCCGGTCGCGAGAAATTTGCGAAAAAGCGAGCCTTCATCGAGCGGACAGAAGCAATATGGACGGTACGGAGCGCCCAGACGCGCGGCCTGACCGGCGATGGCGACCGCGTCGTCTTCCGTCTCGGCGACCCCATGGCCGAAGATTCCGGGGATCAAATATCCAGTGAGCCGTCCAGCGTGCTCGCGAGCCAGCGCACCCAGACCAGCCTCAACCGCGGCCGCCAATTCGTTCTTACGGCTGCAGCGATAATTCCGCCGGCACAATGTATCGAGCGTATCCAGATCGCCGGGCTCAACCGGCCGAACCGATGCGTCGGCGCTAGCGGCAGGAGCGAGCCTCAGGTACGCCACCGCGTGCCTCGTATCGAACCCGAGCGATGCGTAGAGCGACAGCGACGCCATATTGAAACCGTCCTGCAACAGGCGCACTCGCGAGATGTTGTGCTCGCGCGCATAATCGATCACTGCCTGCATCAACTTCCGGCCGATATCTTGTCCCTGAAACGCGCAGTCGATCGTGATGGGGCCGACTCCCGCCACTTCGTCAGTGAGCGCGAGGTAATTCGATCCCGCGAGTTCGCCGTCCACCATCGCAGCCACGCCGTAGAAATCAGGCCGGCCGGCGAGCATGCCGATGATCGCGCGTCCTGCCTGGACACTTGGAACATCCGGCGGAAACGCATGCCGGTCGGCGATGTCCTTGAACGCTTCGTAGCAGATGCGTCCGAGTTCGCTCGCGTGCTCGGGCTTTATTGGAACCAGTTCTACAGATGCGGACATGAATGGTCTCCTCGCGTCAGCCGTTCCTGCCCAACGCCCACAGCAGGAACGCGTCATCGAAAGCCACTTCCTTAATATGCTCGTAACGGCCCGACGGTCCGAAATGGCCGCTGCCCATGTCGGTCTTGAGCAGCAACACGTTCTTATCCTTCTTTGTGGCTCGCATTCGCGCGACCCATTTCGCCGGCTCCCAGTAGGACACGCGCGGATCGTTCAAACCCGCCGTCACTAGCAGCGCAGGGTACTCACGCGCGGCCACGTTCTCGTAAGGCGAATAGGACTTGATGTAATCGTACGACTCCTTCTGTTCCGGGTTGCCCCACTCTTCGTATTCGGAAATGGTCAGCGGCAGCGTGGGATCGAGGCCGGTGTTGAGATTATCGACGTACGGCACCTTGGCGACTGCGGCGCAAAACAATTCCGGCCGCATGTTCAGCACCGCGCCTACCAGCAATCCGCCGGCACTCCCGCCCATGATCGCGAGCGACCTTGTCGAGGTGTAGCAATTCGCGATCAGATGTTCGGCGCAAGCGATGAAATCGGTAAAGGTATTCTTTTTGGAAAGCAGCTTGCCCTGATCGTGCCACTCCTCGCCCAACTCCGCCCCGCCGCGCGGATGCGCGATGGCGAAAGCGAACCCGCGATCGAGCAGGCTCAGCCGGTCGGACGAAAATCCGGGATCGATGCTGTGGCCGTAGGAGCCGTAAGCGTACAGCAGCATCGGGCGCCGCCCGTTTTTCTGAAAATCCTGGCGGTACACCAGCGAGATCGGCACTTCCAGGCCGTCGGAAGCTTTCGCGAAGATCCGCTCGGATCGATATTTCGATGCGTCGTATCCGCCCTTCACTTCGTATTGCTTCTTCAGCTCTCGCTCGCGCGTTTCGAGATCGTAGTCGAACACCGACGCCGGCGTGACCAGTGAGGTGTACACGAATCGCAGCTTCTTGGTCCGATATTCCGGATTGCCGCTCGCTCCGACGGTGTAAACGGGTTCGGGGAAATCGATGTAATGCGAGAACGCACCGTCTCCGTCGCGGATGCAGATTTTCTCCAGGCCGCGCTCGCGTTCGTAGACGATGAGATAGTCCGCAAAAGAATCGATGCCTTCGATCGTGACCCCGGGCCGCGCTGGAATCAATTCCTCCCAGCTATCACGCGATGGATTTGCCACCGGAGTCCGCATCAGACGAAAATTTTTCGCGCCCTCGTTTGTCCGGATGTAGAAAAAGTCGCCGTGATGGGAGGCGTCGTACTCGACGTCGTGCTGGCGCGGAAGCATCACACGAAACTCGCTCAGCGGCTGGTCCGCTTCCATGAAGCGCACTTCGGACGTCAGCGCACTGCCCAGGTGGAGAACCAGGAACCGACGGCTGCGCGTTTTGCCGACGCCGAGCGTGAAGCGCGCATCGGTCTCTTCATATACCAATTCGTCCGACGCCGCGCCGAGCTGGTGGCGCAACACGCGGTACGGCCGCCGCGCGGCATCCAGAACGGTGTAGAAAAACGTGCGATTGTCGTTCGCCCATTCCAGCGAATAGTAGGTATTGGTGATCCGGTCCGGCAGCAGCTCGCCGGTGGCGAGATCCTTGACGAAAATGGTGTGCGCTTCGTCGCCTTCCACGTCCGTGGAATAGGCCAGCAGCCGGTGATCCGGGCTGACGCTGAAATTTCCGAGGCGGAAATATTTCTCGCCCGCTGCCAGCGCGTTGGCGTCGAGCATGATCTCCTCAGGAGCATCCAGGCTTCCGCGCTTGCGGCAAAAAATCCCGTACGCTTTGCCTTCCTCGGTACGCGAGTAATAGAAGTAATCGTCGCGCTTCACCGGCACGGACAAGTCGGTTTCCTGAATCCGGCCGAGAATCTCCTGGTACAGCGTCTCGCGCAAAGGCTTCAGTGGCGCCATCACTTCTTCGGTGTAGCGATTCTCAGCTTCGAGATATGCGATCGCGTCCGGATCCGTACGGTCGCGGAGCCAGGCGTAGTTATCGATGCGCGTGTCGCCGTGGAGCGTGATCTCTTTCGGCACGATCTTGGCAATGGGCGGAGTCGCGCTCATTTATTGACTTTCCTCCTTACCCATGTACAATTCGCTTACCAGCTCGCGATGATTTTCGAGCACGCGGTTGCGCCGCACTTTCATGGTGGGAGTCAGCTCGCCGCTCTCGATCGAGAAATCTTTCTCCAGGACGCGAAACTTGCGAATCTGTTCGAAGGGCGCGAGCTGTTTGTTGACGCGCGCGACGGCCTTGCGGACTTCGTCCAGCACCGGCCGAGCTTCGGCGAGCTTGACTGTACTGTCTTTTCCCACCTCTTTCAGCGATTCGGCGTGTGCGGTGTTCAGCGTTAGCAGCGCCGTTACGAACGGAAGCCGGTCGCCGATCAGGACCACATTATTCACGATCGGCTCGGTCTTGAAGAGCACTTCGATGCGCGCTGGATAGATTTTCTTGCCGTTCGACGAGACAATCAATTCCTTTTTGCGGCCGGTGATGTAGACGTAGCCTTCGGCGTCGATTTCGGCGATGTCGCCGGTGTAGAGCCAGCCATCGCGCAGCACGGCCGCGGTAGACGCTGGATCTTTGTAGTAAGCGTAGAATAAGGTCGCGCTCCGGATCAGCAGCTCGCCATCCTCGGCCAGACGCAGTTCGACGCCCGGAAGAGTTTTTCCGATGCTGCCAGGTTTAGGCCGGTCGATGGGATTCAAGCAGGTAACGCCGCCCTCGGTGAGGCCGTAGCCTTCGATGAGCGGCATGCCGATGGAGGCGTAAAATCGCGCGAGTTCGGGGCCGAGCGGAGCGGCGCCCGAAGCGGCAATCTTCAATCGGCCGCCTAGGCGTGCGCGGATTTTCGAGAACACCAGGCGATCGGCAAGCTTCAACGAAGTCTGCATCCAGCGCGGGATCGGCTTTCCGGCTTCGCGCAATCGTCCGGCCTCGGCGCCCAAACCTACCGCACCGTGGAAGAGCCTTTGCGAGAGAGCGCCGCGCTTCTTTATCTCCGCGTTGATGCTGGCGAAGACCCGTTCCCACACGCGCGGAGGCGCTAGCAGAAACGTCGGGCGGACGCGCTTAATTTCGTTCGGCAGTTTCGCGAGCCCTTCGGAAAACCACACCGGTAGTCCCATGCCGATGGGGAGCAGCTCGATCACGACGCGTTGCGCGATGTGTGCGGAAGGGAGGAACCCGATGGTGGAATCCTGGGGTGTGAGGTTCAACACCACGGGCCCCATGTCCATGTTTGCGACTAGAGCCGAGTGCTTGACCAGTCCCATTTTCGGCTCGCCGGTGGCGCCCGAAGTGAGGTACAGAATCGCCAGATCGTCGCCCGAAACTTCGGCCTGGATCTTTGCGAAGGCCTGTTCGTCTTTAGAGAGCGCGCGGCGGCCGTCGCGGCGGAGCTGCTCGAGCGTCAGTGTGTCCTTGGCCTCGCCGGTGAGCAGAATCCACCGAATCGAGAGAGGGTGATCGCCCGCCGCGTCCAGCAGGGCGCGCATGCTCTTGGGATCTTCGACGAATACAGCCTTGGCGTCGCTCGCGCGCAGGTTGGCAACCTGCTCGGGAATCGGATAGCTGGTGTACAGCGCGGCGGCGATGGCGCCCGCGGCCATGATGCCGATGTCGGCTAGATAAAATTCCGCGCGCGTTTCCGATTGCAGCGCGACGATATCGCCTTTCGAAATTCCGAGATACCGCAGCCCGCACGCGATTTCCTGAACGGCTTGGTGGTACTCGATCCACGAGTACGCGCGGTACTTGTCGTTTCCGAGCGGTTGATGCAGAGCCGGAAGCTTCCCGTGCTTCCGGGCGGCGTCTTCGAGGACGGAATAGACGGTACGAGATCCCACTTCGTTATTGTAGTCAGGCTGTTCGATGGCGCGGCGGTGCGTGCAACCCAGTACGATGAACTCATGAGTGAATGGAGCAAAGAATTGGAAACGGCCATCCAGGCAGCGAAGAGCGCCGGCGACCTGGCGCTGAAGATGCAGCCGCACGTAGTTGCTGAGACCAAGGCGGACAATTCTCCGGTGACGCAGGCCGACCGGGAATGCGAGCGCGTGGTGGCGCGGATGCTCTCGGAAACATTTCCAAGCGACGGCGTTCTGGGCGAAGAAGGCGCGAGCCTGGAATCGAAGAACGGGCGCAAGTGGATCGTCGATCCGATCGATGGGACGCGCGACTACGTGCGCGGTAATCCACTCTGGGCGAATCTCATCGCGCTCGAAGCCGATGGTGAGGTGGTGGCGGGCGTCGTGAATCTGCCGCTGCTTGGCCGTCTGTACTCGGGAAGCCGTGGCGCCGGGGCGTATTGCAACGGAGTGCCGATTCGCGCGTCGGCAAAGAAGCGCATCGACGAATCTGTAGTGTGCTTCAACCGTTTCGATAAGCTCAACTCGTTTCGCTCGCCGCAGCAGGTAATCGAGTGGATCGGCCGGTTCTGGAACGCACGCGGCCTCGGCGGTGCGCCGGACGCGATGATGGTGGCCTGCGGCCAAGTGGATTTGTGGATCGAGCCCGCCGCCTGCGCCTGGGACTTCGCGCCGCTCAAGATCATTCTCGAAGAAGCGGGCGCACGCTACTTTAATTTCGACGGCGGCAGCAGCATCTATGCAGGTAATTGCATTGCATGCGCACCGGGGCTGGAAGACGAAGCGCGACACATGTTGGTTGCATCTTAGTACCGAAGTAACATCCATCAGGTGACGGGATTTTAACGCTCCGGCGGCGCAACTCTTGAGCAAAATCCTCGTTTTCATGGTTGTAAGGCAACGAAAAAGAAACGAGGAGAGTGGAGACCAACATGAAAAACTTTTTCTTGACGATGACAATCGCGGCCGGACTTGTCAGCTCGGTCCAGGCGGACGACTTGATTCATGACCGCAAGGAAAACCAACAGGATCGCATCGCGCAAGGCGTGAAGGGCGGATCGCTGACGCCCAAGGAAACCGCCAACCTGGAGCACAAAGAAGCGGGGCTGAACAAAGAAATCCGCAACGATCGCAAAGCCAATGGCGGCAACCTCACGAACAAGCAGAAGGCGCAGGTCAACCGGCAGCAGAATCGGTTGAGCAAGAACATCTACAACGACAAGCACAACGCTGCGCACCAGTAACCAGGAGCGAGGAGCAGTGGGGAGGCGCGTCTGGCTTCGAGCGCGCCTCTTCTTATTTCAGAAACATCGCCAAGCGCGCCATAGCTGGTTCGAGGATGGTGCGCTCGGCGGCGTAGCAGATGCGAACCGAACCTTCGCCGCCCGCGCCGAACGCGACACCGGGCGCCAGTCCAACCTTGGTGTCCAGCAGAAGCCGCCTGCAGAAATCGAAAGAATCCTCGGCGCCTTTGATTTTCGGGAATAAATAGAATGCGCCGTCCGGTTTCGGCACCGTCACGCCCGGCATTTTGGAGAGAGCGTTGAGACAAAAATCCCGATTCTCTTTCAGGCGAACCAGCATGTCGCATAGGATGCTTTCGCCCCAAAGCAGCGCCGTTTCGCCGGCGCGCTGAGTGAAGCTGGGAGCGTGGGACACGACGAATTCGTTGAGCTGCGTGGCCCGCGCGACCAAGTCGCGGCGAGCCACCAGCCAGCCCAGGCGCCATCCGGTCATACAATAAGCCTTCGAGAAAGATTGAACCACGATGACGGCATCGTCGCGCGTTGCCAGTTTGAGGATGCTGGGGACCGGCGTGGTGGGCTTCGGTCCGGTGTAGTTGAGCCGCTCGTACACTTCGTCGGCCATCAGCCACAGACCGTGACGGCGCGCGAAGTCGAGCAGGCGCTGCTGATCCTCGACCGTCGCGACCCAGCCGAGCGGATTCGACGGCGAGGTGTAGAGCAGCATGCGCGTGCGCGGCGAGATGGCGGCTTCCAGAGCGTTGAAGTCGATTCCGTATCGATCGCCGATCAGGGGCTGAGGAATCTGGATGGCGACGCCGTTTGCGAGCGCGATGTTGGAGGGACCGTTGGGCCACGCGGGAGCCAGCACGAGTGCTTCGTCGCCGGGATCGATGACGCAGCGGATCGCGAGATTCAGAGCCTGGACGCCCGAAGCGGTGATCACGAATTCCCCATCCGGATCGAGCGATACGCCGTGTAGTTCCTGGTAATAACGCCCGAGCGAATTGCGAAGCGACTGGAGCCCGGCGTTTGCGGTGTAAAAAGTGAAGCCGTCGGCCATCGCTTTTTGCGCGGCGCGCTTGATGTACTCCGGCGTCGGGATATTCGATTCGCCGAAGTACAGCTTGAGCACGCCATCCATGCCTATGGCGATTTCCGCTAGTTCGCGGATGCGAGAGTGTGGGACACGTAGGGCCGAGGATGCGAGCGAGGGAGTCATTTCAGTTCAGATACCTTCGAAGATTGCTGACACTGGTGCGCTGAATCCCGGGAGTTCGGCAGGATTCTCGAGGTTTTGGGTTCGGTCGAACATTCTGGCTTGGTCTGAGTCGTCGTAGATTCGGACAACTTTGATAGCAAGATCAGGCGCCCCTTGGAACAAAGGCTTCATATCGGTTGGCTTGCGACCGCGGGAGACCATAGACACGCCTGGAATCGGGGAATCGTAGTCGGTCAATTGAGCCATGGTTTCGCTCGGAAATACCATAGACGGATTCTTGATGACCCATGCCGCAAGAATCAGAATCAGATTTCCTTTGATCCACTCATGCCCGAATCCTGCTGGTCCCATGCTGACGACTTCGCCTCCAATGAGCTCTTGGCGCTGCTCGTCGGACTCGGCTTGCGCAAGGAACTCCTGGACGGTGACCATCGTCGTGGCAGTGCCCATAAGTCGATTGTACTGCGCACCGGTTGGCTTTGAACCAATTCGGCCGCGGTGGACATCTAACAACTTAAAGCTACGGAGGCAACATGGAACCCAGGCATCGCGTGGTCATTTTGGGCGGCGGCTTCGGGGGTTTGTACGCCGCCAAGGCGCTCAAGCATGCACCGGTTCAGGTGACACTGCTCGACCGGCGCAACTTCCATTTGTTCCAGCCCTTGCTGTATCAGGTGGCGACTGGTTCCTTGTCACCCGGTGAGATCGCCTCGCCGCTGCGCGCGGTATTCCGCCGGCAGAAGAACACGGAAGTTTTGCTGGGCGAAGCCGTCGATCTGGACGCGTCGGGCCATCGCGTGCTGCTGGCGGATGGCGCGATCGACTACGACTTTCTGATTGTCGCAACCGGGTCCGCCGATTCGTACTTCGGACACGACGAATGGAGGGAATACGCGCCCGGTTTGAAATCGATTGAGGAAGCGACTGCGATCCGGCACAAGATTCTGTACGCGTTCGAAGCGGCCGAGCGCGAGCAGGATCCGGAGAAACGCCGCGAGTGGTTGACGTTCGTGCTGGCGGGCGGCGGGCCCACCGGAGTGGAACTGGCCGGGGCGCTCGGCGAAATCGCGCACGATACACTGCGACGCGATTTTCGATCCATCGATCCCAGGGATGCGGTCATTTACCTGGTCGAAGGTGGGCCGCGCGTGCTTCCCACTTATCCGCCGGATCTGTCGGCGAAGGCGGAATCGTCGCTGGATCGACTGGGTGTCACCGTTCGCACGAATACGTTCGTTACGGGCGTGGATGCGGAGGGAGTGACGGTGAAGACGCCCGCTGGAAATGAACGCATCCCAGCGCGGACCGTGATCTGGTCGGCCGGCGTGCGTGCGTCGTCGTTTGGACGCGTGCTCGCCCGCCGCGCCGGCGCGGAGTTGGACAAGGGCGGACGCGTCATAGTGAACCCGGACCTCAGCGTGCCGGGGCATCCGGAGATTTTCGTGATCGGCGATCTGGCTCATCGGGACCAGGACGGCAAGATGTTGCCGGGTGTGTCGCCGGTCGCGATCCAAGGCGGCGGGTACGTGGCCAAGACGATCCAGAAGCGGCTGCGCGGCGAGAGCGCGCCGGACTTTCGGTATCGCGACATGGGAAACCTTGCGGTGATCGGTCGCGCGTCGGCCGTGGCCGATATCGGCGGATTGCATCTGTCGGGTCTGGTGGCATGGTTCATCTGGCTGTTTGTGCATCTGATGAATCTGGTCCAGTTTGCGAATCGGGTTCTGGTGTTCATCCAATGGGGATTTTTGTATCTAACTTATAGTCGCGGCGCCCGGCTTATTACCGGCGAGGACCAGCGGGTAACTGCGGGGGCGCCGGAAGATGTGCATCGGCTGGTGAGGTGAACTATTCGCGAATCTCAGATAAATCCCTACCCACCGGCGGCGAGTATCCGGCTTAGAATCCCTAATAGCGAGGTGAAATGCGCTACTTCAGACTGCTGTCTTTGCTGACATTTGGGGCGTTTGCTTGCACGGGCCAAACGTGGGAAGTGGGTGTGGCCGGCGGCTACAGCTTCTATCACGATGCGAGCATTAACAGCGGTGGCTCGTCGGCTCAGGCGGGTTTCCAATCCGGAGCCATCGCGAGCGCTGAGATCGGACAGGATGTCGGGCAGTTTTACGGCGGCGAACTACGGTATACGTATCTGGCCGGCGATGAGAGGCTGCGGTCGGGGGGGCAACAAGTGACGCTGGGAGCGGACGCGCAGGCGGTCCACTACGACTTCTTGTTATATGCGACACCCAAGGGCAGTAAGATCCGGCCGTATGTATCGGCGGGCGGCGGGATCAAGTACTACATGGGGACCGGCAGCGAATCGGCCGGGCAGCCGCTCGGGAATTTTGCGTTCTTGACGCACACGAACGAAGTGGAAGGGCTGTTCAGCGCGGGTGCCGGCATCAAGTTTCATGTCGACCCGCACTGGCTGGTGCGCGTGGATTTCCGATATTACCTGACGCCGTTTCCGGAGAACGTGATTGCGCCTGCGCCTGGCGCTCATATTCATGGCTGGCTGCATAACTTCGTTCCCTTGGCCGGTTTCGCGTACACCTTCTGAACTGGCTTTCACTGGCCTGAGGTGGTTGAATCGGCCGCGGGCATCTTAGAATAGATGCTTGCCTGGTTTTCTTCGAGCCGTATGTGCCTGCCTAGCCCTCGCGGCTTTTAGCGTCGCGAGCGCTCAGGGCTTGCGGTACCTGCGCTGGCAGCAAGTGCAGCCGCTCGCCAACGTTGCCGCGCCCGGCGAAAAACTTCCCGACTTCGCGACCGCGACGGCTTGGGACACCTGGATCCGGCAGCGCGATTGGGAAGTGCGCTCGCGTGGCGATCAGATGGTGGAAGATCTG
>Ga0335078_10002977_pt1 | contig 25378 bp, 19 predicted proteins | sample Lox_Sample_32_FD_206711 | JGI IMG/M metagenome (GOLD analysis project Ga0335078, IMG submission 206711) | Soil microbial communities from Loxahatchee National Wildlife Refuge, Florida, United States - Lox_Sample_3.2 | ecosystem: Environmental > Terrestrial > Soil > Wetlands | place: USA... | reverse complement strand
GCGGACCGGGCTGTCGCTCGTGGTACAGCGCGTTATCCTCGTTTTTCATCCCCGAGCGTGGCCCGAGAACGAGATGGCCGCCGCGGCGCACGTAGTCCTCCAGGCGCCGGCCGAGCGCGGGCGGAAGCACGTTCAGGCTCGGCGCGACCACGAGCAGGTAGGGGGAGAGGTCGACCGAGGGGTCGACAATGTCGACCGATTGCGTCCGCGCCTGCAGCGCGCGGTAGTAACCGAGGAGCACGTCAACCTGGTCGTAGCGCTGGGTCTGGAGATGAGCGTCGATCGCCCAGCGGCTCTCATAGTCGTGCAGGATCGCGACCGCGGATTGCGGCGTCGTCCCGGCGAAGACGGGGCCGGCGGCGGCCATCTCCGCCGCGGCTTGCGCCACCTCGGCGAAGACGGGGCGCGGCTTCGTGTCGGGGCCGACCAGCGAGCCGTGGTACTGGCCCGGGGCGCCCCAGCCGGGGCGCCACTGCCAGAAGCTCAGCCCGTCGGCGCCATGCCCGATTGCCTGCCAGATCATGTCGCGGGTCACACCGCGGTCGACCGCGTTGCTCACCGCCGCCCAGTCCACGAAGGCGGGCTGCATCTCCAGCACCCAGAAGTTGCGCTGCTTCCAGCCGCGGACGAGGTCGTGCGTCGCCGCGTTGCGCATCGGATCATAGTGCGGGAGGCTGAGGTAGTGCGCCGGGCTGCCGGGCGGCCCGACTTCCTGCCGGGCCACGTAGTTGTCCCACGCGGCGAGGTCGAGCTCCTGGGTCAATTCGTGGCGGTTGAAGCGATCGGCCCAGCCCAGCCCGCCGAGGTTGGTGGTGATGAACTGCCGCGCATCGATCCGGGGGCGCATAACCGCGATCTGGTTGCGGTAGTAGTCACGCCATTCGTCGGAGACGAAGCGCAGGTAGTCGAGCTGCGCGGCGGCGTTGCCCCGCCCGGCGCCGAATGGGATCTCGTCCCACGAGCCGAATGTCTGGCTCCAGTACCACGTCATCCAATGCTCGTTGAGCGCGTCGATCGTGCCGTACTTGGCCCGCAGCCAGGCGTGGAAATCCGTCACCGCGGCGGAATCGTACGAATCCTCGGTCGGTTCGTTGTCCAGCTGCCAGCCGATGACATCGGGGTTGTGGCCGTAGCGCCCGGCCAACCGCGTCACGATGTCTCGGCAGAGTTCGCGGTACTTCGGGCTGGCGTAGGAGAACGCGCGGCCGGTGCCGACCGGCGAGCGGCGGCCCTCGGCGTCGACCCGCAGCACCTCGGGATATTTCTCCTCGAGCCAGCGCGGCGGGACGTCAGTCGGCGTGCCGAGCACGACGTAGAGGTGATGCGCGGCGGCGGCGGCGATCACGTGGTCGAGCCAGGCGAAGTCATAGCGGCCCTCCGCCGGCTCGAGCAGCCCCCAGTCGAACTCGCCGACGCGGACGACGCGCAACCCGCCCGTCTGCATCATCGCCAGGTCGGCCTCGATCTGCTGCTCCGAGCAATGCTCCGGATACCATGCGCTGCCGAGGAGAAGCGGCGGGACCTCGGTCGCCGGCCGCGCCGCCCGGGACGTCGGGACGGCGGCCAGCAGGGCGAGAAGGAGGAAAATCGGGGATTTCATGAATATAGGGGCGTTCTGCTAGCCAGCGGAGCCCGTTCGACAAGCTCAGGGCCCCGAGCCTGCCGAGGGGTTGCGCCCATCGTCTTCCGCCCGGTACGCCTCGGCGAGCAGCACGACCGGATGGGCCACCCGCGTCGCGGTGTCGCCGCGGGACCGCAGGCCGTTCTCCAATTGAATATGGCAGCCCGGATTCGCCGTGGCGACGACGCCTGCCCCGGTGGCGGCGAGATGGTCCAGCTTGCGCCCCTGCAGCCACGCCGCCGTCGCCGGCTGCGTGATGTTGTAGATGCCGGCACTGCCGCAGCACCAGTTGGCTTCGACGCACTCCATCAGCTCCACGCCCGGGAGTGCGGCCAAAATCTCCCGTGGCTGGCGGCTGATCTTCTGTCCGTGGCAGAGGTGGCAGGACTCGTGGTACGTCAGCGCCAGCGGCGGCGCCGCTGGCGAACGCTCAACGCTCAACTTCCAACTCTCAACCTTCAAGCCGTTGGAAGCTCCTAAACTTGAGCGTTGGGAGTTGAGCGTTGGACGTTGAACGTTTGCCGCCGGAGGCGGCGAAGGATGGCGAAAGCCGATTTCGACAAGATACTCATGGATGTCCCGGACCTTGGCCGACCAGGCGGCCGCGCGCGCCGCGTAGGCGGGATCGTCGGCCAGCAGGTGGCCGAAGCGCCGCAGATGCGAGCCGCAGCCGCCGGCGTTGGTGATGATCGCGTCGAACCCGTCCGCCGGCAGCAGGTCGACCAGCCGCCGGGCCAGCTGCCGGGCGGACTCGAGGTCGCCGTTGTGCGCGTGGAGCGAGCCGCAGCACGGCTGCACCGGCGGCGTGTGCACCTCGCAGCCGTTCTCCCGCAGCACGTCCACCGTCGCCCGGTTGATGTCGCTGAAGACGAGGTCCTGTACGCAGCCGGTGAGGAGGGCGACGCGATGGCGGCGCGGGCCGGCCGGGGACTCGACCGGCTGGATCAGCTGGTGGGAGAACCGCCGGCGCACCCGGGGTGTCTGGGGCTCGAGGTCCCGCAGGCGGCGCGGCAGCAGGCGGGTGAGGCCGGACCGGCGGACGGCGGCCTGCAGCCCGGACGCCTCGTACAGCCAGAGCAGGCGGCCGGCGAGGCGCAACAGCCGCGGCCGGGTGAAGAGCGTGCGCAGGACCGCCGCGCGGATCAGGCTTCGCTTCGGGCCGGCGAGGACGCCGCGGTCCTCGATCTCCGCCCGGGCCGTCTCGAACAGCGTGGCGTAGTCCACGCCGGCCGGGCAGGCGGTCGTGCAGGCGAGGCAGCCGAGGCAGTAGTACATTTCCTCGCCGAAGGCGCGGCTGAGGGCCAGCTCACCGTCGGCCACGGCGCGCATCAGGGCGATGCGGCCGCGCGGCGAGTGCCGCTCCCGGCCGGTCTCGGCGAACGTCGGGCACACCGGCAGGCACAGGCCGCAGTGCATGCACTGCTGCAGAACCGAATAGTCCAGATCGGCCAAAAGGCCGCCCGAACGTTCAACGTTCAACGTCCAACGCTCCACGCTCAAGTATTCCTTTCCGTGGCGTTTGTCTGGGCGGTGCGGATGCTGGCGGCGAAGATGCGCACCAGTTCGTCCGCCCCGGTGACCAGGCCTTCGAGCAACTCCGGCTTCAGGATCAGGCCGGTGGGCTGAATCAGCCGCAGCCAGCGCCGGGCCTCCCGTAGCTCGTTGTCGCAGACCCGGAGTTTATGGATGAAGTCGTCGCGCAACTCGGCACCCTCGGCTTCGCCATGATGCCCGCAGGGTGAAGTTCCGGAACGCAGCAACTGGCCGGCGAGATAGTCGCCGGCGCGGGACCGACGCATGGACTCCGTCACACGAATGATGCGGCTCGCGAATTCAAGCAGCCGTGGCTCGAGGCCGTATCTGGGTTTGTTCATGGGGATGTAGTTGACAGCTGGATGGACTTGAAAGTTGAGAGTTGAACGTTGGGCGTTAAGCGTTCCCCATCGGCGGTTGGACGTTGGAAGTTGGAAGTTCGGGGGGATCAAAGATCTTCCCGGGGTTGAGCAGGTTCTCCGGATCGAGGGCGCGCTTGATCTGCCGGAGGAGGTCGTAGCTCGCGTCGCCAAGCTGCTGGCGCAGGAACGGTTTCTTCGCCAGGCCCACGCCGTGCTCGCCGGTGATCGTCCCGCCGAGCCGCAGGGCGCGGTCGAAGATCTCGTGCAACGCCTGCTCCACGCGGTGCATCTCCTCCGCGTTGCGCTCGTCGGTCAGCACCGTGGGATGCAGGTTGCCGTCCCCGAAATGCCCGAAGGTGGCGATCTCGACCCGGTGGCGCGCGGCGACCTCCTGCACGAAGGTGATCATGGCCGCGAGTTCGCTGCGCGGCACCGTGACATCCTCGAGGATCGTGGTCGGCCGCAACCGGGCGAGGGCGGAGAACGCGCTGCGCCGCGCGGTGGCCAGGCGTTCGGCCTCCGCGGCATCGGCCGCGCGTCGCACCGTCGCGGCGCCATGCGCACGGGCGAGTTCCTCGATCCGCGCCGCCTCGTCCTCGACCGCCGCCGGATGACCGTCGGTCTCGACCAGCAGCATCGCCTCGGCGTCGAGCGGCAGGCCGACGTGGGCGTAGTCCTCCACGCAGCGGAGGGTCTTGCGATCGAGGAACTCAAGGGTGCAGGGGATGATCCGGGCCGCGATGATGGCCGAGACGGTCTCCGCCGCCGCCGCCATCGACGCGTAGGTGGCGAGCAGCGTCTGGCGCGCGGCCGGCGCCGGCAGGAGCCGCAGCAGCGCCTGGGTGACGACGCCCAGCGTGCCCTCGCTGCCGATGAAGAGGTCGCGCAGGTTGTAGCCGGCGACGTCCTTCACGCAGCGGCTGCCAAGCCAGCAGATGCGGCTGTCGGCCAGCACCGCCTCGAGGCCGAGGACGTAGTCGCGGGTGACGCCGTACTTGAGCCCGCGCAGGCCGCCGGAGTTCTCGGCGACGTTGCCGCCGATGGTGCTGATCGTCATCGAGCCCGGGTCGGGCGGGTAGAAGAGGCCGGCGGCGGCCGCGGTGTCGGCGATGCGCTGGGTGGTGACCCCGGCCTCGACCCGCAGCGTGAGGTTGCGCTCGTCCAATTCGAGGATGCGGTCGAGCCGGGTGACGACGAGCACGATGCCGCCGGCGACCGGCACGCTGCCGCCGCTCAGCCCGGTGCCGTTGCCGCGGACGACCACCGGCACCGCGTGGTTGCGGGCCAGCCGCAGCACGCCGGCGATCTCGGCGGCGTTGGCGGGAAAGACGACGGCGCGCGGCCGCTGCTTCAGCGTGGCAGTGCCGTCAAACGCGTACGGGAGGATGTCCTCCGGCGCGGTGAGGACGTTGGCCGGTCCGAGGAGGCGGTTGAGGTCTTCGATCATGGGAGGAAGCGGAAAGGGAACGGTTCATTTGCCGGCGCTCCACCCGCCGTCGATCATCAGGCAGGAGCCGGTGACCATCGCGGCCTCGTCGCTCGCGAGATAGAGCGCGGCGGCGGCGACCTCCGCCGGCCGCACCATGCGGCCCGTGAGCTGGGTCGACGCCATGTCGCGGTACGCCTGCGCCGGGTCGGGGTACTCGGCGATGCGTTTCTGGACGAACGGCGTCTCGACCCGCCCGGGGCAGATGGCGTTGAAGCGCACGCCGGTGTGCGAGTGGTCCAGCGCGAGCGCGCGGGTCAGGCCGACGACGGCGTGCTTGGTGACCGTGTACGCGAGGCGGTCGCGCACCGCGACCACGCCGCCAATCGAGGCGAGGTTGACGACGCTGCCGCGGGCGCGGTCCAGCATCGCGGGCGCAAACGCCCGGCAGCCGTTGAACACGCCGCGGACATTGACGGCGTACAACCGGTCGAGGTCGGCTGCCGCGGTGGTGAGGAGGTTGCCGACGTGGCCGATGCCGGCGTTGTTGACCAGGATGTCGAGCGGCGGCAGCCGCGCGGCCAGCGCCAGCACCGCAGCCTCGTCGGCGACATCGAGCGCGGCGAACTCGGCAGCACGGCCCTCGCCCCGGATCGCGGCCGTCACCGCCTCGCCGGCGGTCGCGTCGCGGTCGACGACCCAGACCCGGGCGCCGGCGCGGGCGAGGGTGTCCGCAATCGCCTGCCCGATGCCGGAACCGGCGCCGGTGACAAGAGCGTTTTTTCCGTTGAGGTCAAACACGGTAGATCCGTTCGGCATTGCGGTGAAAGAGCTTCGCCCGCTGGATGGCCGTGGCGGTGCGCGTCAGCGTCCGAATCGCCTCCACCCAGCGCGCGAGCGGTGCGGCCAGCGTGCACACCGGCCAGTCGCCGCCCCAGACCACGCGGTCCCAGCCAAACTGCTCGAGCACATGCTCGACCCACGGCCGCAGGTCGTCGACGGTCCACGCCGCCGGATCGGCGTAGGCCACAAGTCCGCTGATCTTGCAGGCGACGTTGGGCAGCGCCGCCAGTTCCCGGATATGGGTCCGCCAGGGTTCCAGCGCGCGGCCCTTTACGTCCGGGACCCCGCAATGGTCGAGGATGAAGGTCACGCCCGGGCACCGGCGGACGAGGTCAATGCCGGCGGGGAGCTGGCGCGCGAGCACGCAGAGATCGAACGTCAGTCCGAATTCGGGCAGCAGCCGGAGGTTCTCCGCGAAACCCGGCGACCGGGCGAGGCCGTCGGGCTGGGTGTGGAGGACGCGGCGCAGGCCGCGCACCTTCGGCAGCTTGGCGAGCGCCTCGAGGTGGGCGCGGAAGCCGTCGCGTTCCGGGCGGCCGCTGGCGACGATGCCGGCGATGAGCGGATGGCGGTCGGCCCGCTCCGCCGTGGCGGCGCGAGCCAGCGCCTGGAGGTGCTGCGCTTCGGCGAGCGCGTGCGGCTCGTCCACGTCGCACTCCATGAACACGGTCTTGGCGATGCCGAGGCCGGCGGCCGCGGCGGCGTAGTCCTCGAGCCGGAAGCTGCGGTGCAGCGCGGGGATGCCCGCGGTCCAGGAGTAGGGGAACTGGCGCAGGTCCCAGAGGTGCTGGTGGGTGTCGACGAGCGGCATGGCCGGACCTTCCTGATTACCGCAAGCGGGGCGCGGGGCAAACCGCGGCTCAGGCGGTCGGGTTGGCGAGGTAGTTGCCGAAGGTGATGAGGCCGACGGCGCCGAGCAGGAGCGCGATCGCCGCGGCGAGGCAGAACTTGGTCGAGGGGCGGCAGGCCTTCCACTCGCCGATCGCCACGCCGAAACCGCAGCTCATCAGGATGAGGATGATCATGTGGATCGCCCAGCTCGAGAACAGGAACCGGCCCATCCGCACGTGGGCGAGGCCGTAGAAGAAGAATTGCATGTACCAAAGCAGGCCGGTGAGGAAGGCGAGGGAGTAGTTGCGGCCCAGCCCCGCGCCGTCCTCCGTCCGGGCGTACTCGCCCCAGCTCTTCGCGCGGGTGGCGAGCCAGCCGGCGTAGAGGAGCGTGGTGGTGAAGGCGCCGGGGTTGGAAAACAGGTAGATGACGTTGTCCTCGAAGTGACCGGCGCCGTATTTGGCGGCCACGTCCGCCACCGGCTGCGCGGCCTGGAGCGAGAAGTTGAACACCGCCGAGAGCGCCCCGGCCAGGAGCACGATCGGCAGGCCGACCCGCGGCCGGAACGCCGCCGCGGCCGCGTCGCCGGCGAGCTCCCGCTCCTTGCGAAAGCCGGCCCACCCGGCCACGAGCATCGCCCCGCCGCCCAGGAGCACGCCGCCGACCACGTACACGCCGGCTGAGCTGGCGAGCGTGGCGGCCAGCTGGCCGCTGACGGCCGGCGGCAGCAGGGTCCCGAGCACGCACGAGACACCGATGGCGATGGCGTAGGTGAGCGAGTAGCCGAGGTAGCGGATGGAGACGCCGAAGGCGATGCCGCCCACGCCGTAGACCACGCCGAGCAGGTACGACTTGAGCATCGCGGCCTTCGGCGCGGCGACGAGCACCGCCCCGAGATGAGGGACGGTCAGCCAGGCGACGACGAACGGCAGAACCAGCCAGCACATCGAGGCCTGGGCCAGCCAGTAGGTCTGCCAGCTCCAGCGGTGCAGGTACCGCTGGGGCGCGTAACACAGCGCGGCGCTGGTGGCGCCGACGGCGTGGAGCATGGTGCCGAGGAGGGGGGCGGATTCAGGGGGCATGTTTCCTTGGGGAAAGTGAAAGTGAGAGTGAGAGTGAAAGTGAGGGAGAGGGTGAAAGCGGGGGCGCGGTCAGAGGGCGAACTCGGCCTGGATGGCGGCGGTGTGCTGGCCGACGCGCGGGGCGCCGCGGCGGGCGGTGTAGCGTTCGCCGTCGATCGTAATCGGGCAGCGGGTCGTGCGGAGGGCCGGGCCGTCGTCGCGCACGACCTCCTGCACAAACTCGAGCGCGCGGAACGCGTCGGTCTGCCACAGCTTCGGCCAGGTCAGCACCTCGGCGCACCAGTAGTCCGCCGGCTCCAGCCGGTTCAGCCAGTGCCGCGTCGGCCGGGTCCGGAGGTGGGCGACGAGCAGGCCCTTGATCTCATCGCGCCGCGAGAACCAGGTGGCGGGATCGGCATAGGACGCGAGCGCCGGCAGCCCGAGCAGTTCGCCCAGCCGCGGAACCGAGCCCATCGCCAGCGCGAGAAAGCCGTCGGCGGTCGCGTAGATGCCGTAGGGGGCGCCGAGGTAGGCATGGGCGTTGTGCACGGCGCTGCGCTGCGGCTCGCGGCCGCCGTCGTTGAGGAAGGTGGTGAGCACCTCGAACTGCAGGTCGAGGCTCGACTCCAGCAGGTTGACCTCGACCAGGCCGCCGCGCCCGGTGGCGCCCCGCCGCACCAGCGCCGCGAGGATGCCCTGCACCAGATGCGCGCTGGCGGTGAGGTCGGCCACCGAGAGACCGAAGGGCACGGGCGGCTGGCCGGCATCGCCGTTGAGAAAGGGCAGCCCGGACACCGCCTGGGCGAGCAGGTCCTGGCCGGGCTTCTCCGCCCATGGGCCGCGGCGGCCATAGCCGGTGACGACACCGTAGACCAGCCGCGGATTGAGGGCGGCGCAGGCGTCGGCGCCGAGCCCGATCCGCTCCATCACGCCGGGACGGAAGTTCTGGATCAGCACGTCGGCGCGGGCGACGAGTTGTTTTACCTTCGCAAAATCGGCCGGGTTCTTGAGATCAGCGGCATAGCTCTGCTTGTTGCGGTTGATGGAGTGAAACAGCGTGCTGTCGCCGTCGAGACCGAGGTTGGAGATGTAGAGCTGGCGGCCGATGTCGCCGGTGCCGGGCCGCTCGATCTTGATCACGCGGGCGCCCAGGTCGGCCAGGCGCGTGGCGGCCCACGGGCCGGCGAGAAACTGGGCGAAGTCGAGCACGAGCAGGCCTTCGAGGGGTTTCATGACCAGGGAGCGGTGGCGCGGTGGAGCGCGTCGAGCTGCGCCAGCGCGTCGGCGTCGGCCAGGGCACCGCGCAGGGCGGCGTGGACCACCAAGCCGGCGCGCTGCTGGAACGCGACCGCGCCGTCGTGGCGCGGCCGCACCCAGGCCCGGTCGAGCGCCGGCAGCGTGCGGGTGAAATAATCGCCGGTGAGGCGGTTGTTGTCGGGGTCGAGCCACGCCGTGCGGTGGCCGGGCTGTCCGCCGGCCGCGGTGTAGAGCGTGCGCTGCACGGCGGGCGAGGCGACGAACCGCGCGAAGGCCAGCGCCAGGCTGGCGTGCGGCCGCCGCGCGGAGATCGCCAGGCCGGCGCCGCCGAGCACGGTGCGCAGCGACGCCCCGGCCCACGCCGGCGGCTCGCCGAACGTGAGCCGGCGGCCGGCGCCGCCCCCGCGGCCGTAGTTGGAATAGCCGTAGGCCAGCGGACAGTAGGCGAGGCGCGCGTTCGCCGCATCGGCCACGAGTTCGTGGGACGCGATCGGATTGCGCTCCCAGCAGCCGGCATCGCACAACGCCAGCAGCTCGCGCAGCCGGGCCAGTGCGGCGCGGCCGGCCTCCGGGGAAACGACCCGCTCCGGCGCCGCGAATGGCTCGGCGCCGAGCGCGAGGCACAGCGCGTAGAAGTTCATCAGGCAATTGACCGGGGCGGCGGGAACCTCGACGTGCCCGCGCCGGGCGAGGGCGAGAAGGTCGTCCCACGTTTGCGGCGGAGCCATATCGAGCCGCGCCAGCAGATCGCCGCGCCAGAATGCCACCGGCGCCGCGGCGTCGATCGCCAGCGCCCACTGGTGGCCGGCGAACGCGTAGCTGGCGTGGGAGGGGCCGACGGCGTGGGCCGCCTGGTCGGCGAGATAGCCGGCCGGCAGGTGGTCGTCGAGCGGCACCAGCGGGCCGTGGCGCGCGGCGGCGCCGACAAAGGGATGGTCGAGCACGACGAGGTCGTATTCCGCCGCCAGGCCGCCGAGCGGCGTCTCCTCGAAGGCGCGCAGCGGGCGTCGGTCCCAGGTGATGGTGACGCCGGGCTGGAGCTCGGCGTAGCGCCGCGCCGTGGCCTCCAGCGGCGCATAACCGCGGGGATGATCCCAGGTGATGCCGCGGAGGACGGTGCGGGCGGAGCGCATGTGGGCGGGGCGGCGCCGGGCGGCGGCCGTGCGGGGCGGGCCGGTAAGGTTCACAGGATGCGGGCCGCGGCGACGAGGGCCGCAAGCTTGGCGCGGGTGACGGCGAGGGGCACGTGGCCGAAGCCGCACTCGCTGGTGAGCACGAGGCGCTCGCGCGGAAAGCGCGCCAGCGCGGGCTCGACGCGGCGCCGCACGACCGGCGTCGACTCGATGTCGTCGCTGCGCTGGTCGATGACCCCGAGCGCGAGGTCGCCGCGGAAGGGCCAGAGATCCCAGAGGGTCATGAGGTCGTAGCCGAGCGTGCAGTGCTCGAGGGACACCTCGTCGATCTTCACCTTGGCGAACGCCGGCACGAGGTCGTGGTAGCGGGTGAAATAGACGCGCTGGCGCCGCGGATTGCCGCCGCAGACGTGCAGGCCGACGCGGGCGCGGCCGCGCAGCGAGTCGATCAGCTCGTTGAGGATGTCCGCCGCCCACGGCGCCTGGTCGGGCGACTCGGTCCACATCGGCTCGTCGAACTGGATGCAGTCGCAGCCGGCGTCGAGGACGGCGCCGAGCTCGCCGGCCAGCACCCGGGCCCAGGCGCGGCAGAGCGCGGGCTCGTCGGGGTAGAGGTCCGGGCGCTCGTTGACGCTGAAGCGGGTGAGCACGTGCGGGCCGGTGACCGTCTGCTTGACGCGCACGTGCGCCGGCGCGGACTCGCGGGCGAGCCGCCACCAGCGGGCGAGCTGGAAGCGCGGGTTCTTGATCTCGCCGACGACCCGGGCGCATTCGATGCCGAAGCCGGCGGTGCCGAAGGTCTTTTTCACCATGCGCTCGAACGACACGCCGTCGACGCGGCGCTGGTAGAAATAGTACATGTTCTCCCGGTAACCCTCGCCGTCGGTGATCGTGTCGAGCCCGAGGCCGGCCTGGTCGCGCGCAGCCCAGCGGACGAGCTCGGCGGTCTCGGCGTCGGAGAGACTCGGTTTCTTCAGCGTGTCCTCGACCGCGGTGGGACGCGGATAGCTGCCGACGACGGTGGTGCGATAGGGCATGGGCGGGAAAGTGAGAGTGAAAGGGGAAGTGAAAGTGAGCGGGCGGGAAGGTGGAAAAGTGGGAGGGGGCGGAGGTGGGAAAGCGGAACGGTGGGCTTGGGGGGCTAGACCGGGGGCAGGCCGCGCTCGGCGCGGGCCTCGTTGATGTGGGCGCGGATGCCGTCGACGAGGGGCCGGGGGGTGAAACGGATCTCGGCCCGCAGCCGCGAGCCGTCCATGCGGTCGATGAGCGGCGTGCCGGGCTTGGCTTCGTCGAAGCGGAGCGCGGCAGACGGCAGCCAGCGGCGCACGTGGGCGGCGACCTCGGCTGCGGTGGCCGACTCGCCGCCGCAGTTGTAGGCGAAATGGGCGGGACGGTCGCACAGCGCCAGGCGCACCAGCTGCTCGGCGCAGTCGTCGACGTAGATCCAGACGTCGCGCGTGGCGGCCGGGAAGGGCAGGGCCACGGGCTCGCCGACCGCCGGCTTCGAGGCGAAGTCGCCCGCCCAGAGCACGGAGCCGCGCTTGCGCCCGTGGCCGAACACGACCGGCGGGCGCAGGCAGGCGAGGCTCAGGCCGTGGCGGCGCACATACTGCTGCGCCACGAATTCGTTGAGTACCTTCATCATCCCGTAGGTGAAGTGGTGCTGGGCCGGCGGGGCGAAATCCTCCTCGGTGACGTCGCGGTCGCCGTAATATTCCTGGCGCGCGCCGTAGTAGGTCTCGCTGCTGGTGAACACGAGGCGCGCCAGGCCGCGCCGGCGCACGGCCTCGAAGAGGTTGGCCATGCCGACGACGTTCACCCGCGCGGCCAGGGGCGGATCCGCCTCGCACTCCGCGCTCATCAGGTAGGCGAGGTGGATCACGTGGGTGACGCCGGGATGGGCGTCGAGCACGCCAAGGACGGCGGCGAGGTCGCCGACGTCGGCGGTGGCGAAGGCGAGCGGGGTCGATCCGGCGCGGGCACGCAGGCGGGCCGCCACCTCCGGGTCGCCGCCCAGGTCGAGGGCGACGACAGGCACACCCCGGGCGAGGAGGTTGGCGACGACGCGCCAGCCGATGAAGCCGGTGGCGCCGGTGACGAGGAATTTCATTTCGGTCGCGGGAGGTGAGGTTTCACAACCAAGGCACCAAGATGCGAAGATGGGCCCAGGAGGTGGCGAGAAAGGGAGATCTCAATTGGCCGGTTCGATCAGATTTTTCCGGGTGGCTTGGCGTCTTGGTTGTTCAAAGGCGCGGGATCGGCGTGGCGCCGGCGGCGCTGGAGCGGTACGCGGCCTCGACCACCGCCATGGTGCGGACCGCGTCGTCGACGCTGGTGGGCAGGGACGAGGTCTCGCCGTTGGCGAAGCGCATCACGCCGGCCATGGTGCCGATGAAGGCGTGCGGATACCAGTTGCCGGCCAGCGGGACGCGGCGCCACGCGCCGGGGCGGCCGTCCGCCCGCAGGGTGCAATACTCAAGAGCGTCGGGTTCGCCGCGGGGATAGTTCAGCAGCAGACCCAGGTGGGCCTTGATCGCGCCGCGCGTGCCCTCCCATTTGATGTAGCTCTCCTGGTGGCGGGGGCCGAACTCGTGGCTGTGGTTGGTGGTGATGTTCGCGCGCACGAGATCGCCGTAATCGAGCACGATGTTGCTGCGGGTCGAGGCGAGGCGCCGCGCTTTCGGCGAACGCAGGGTTTTGGCGTAGACGCCGCGGGGCTCGCCGAGGAAGGACCGGATCAGATCCACGTAGTGAATGCTGTGGTAGAGGATCTCGACCCGGGGCACCTTCTCCAGAAACGTCCAGAGCTGCCACGGCATGTAGACGGTGACCCGCACCTCGACGTCGTGCAGCGCCCCAATGACGCCCCGGGCGATGAGCTCGCGGGCGGCGAGGACGCAGGGGGCGTGGCGCAGCTGGAAGTTGACCCCGGCGCGGAACCGCCGCCGCCGGCACAGCGCCCGCAGGGCCCGGGCTTGGGCGAGGTTCTCGCCGAAGGGCTTCTGGATCAACACCGCCGCCCCGACCGGCAGGCCGGAAAGGAGCCCGGCCAGGGCGGAGGCCGGCACCGCGACGTCGAAGACGGCGCGGCGCGGCGCGGCCGCGACCGCCTCAGCCGGCGAGGCGTAGACACGCGGGATGCCGAAGGCCGCGGCCAGCCCCCGGGCCTTCTCCGGATAGGGGTCGTAAATGCCCGCCACGGGGAAGCCGGCCAGCCGGTAGGCCGGCAGGTGGGCGTCCTTGACGATGCCGCCCGCGCCGAAGACGACGACCGGACGCACGGCGCGGGGGAGCACGGGGCGCTGGCGGAGGCTAAGGGGCACTTTTATTTGCAAAAAGGGATTTCATTAGTGAACATCCGCAAGCGGAAAATGCCCCGTCTGCCCGCCTATCCCGTGCCGGCCCTGGAAAAGGGCCTCGACCTGCTCGAGGCGCTGGCGGCGGCCGCGGCGCCGCAGTCGCTCGCCGGCCTGGCGGCCCGGCAGGCGCGGAGCAGCAGCGAGCTGTTCCGCATGCTCAACTGCCTCGAGCGGCGCGGCTACGTGACACGCGACCCGGTGTCGGGCAAGTACGGCCTGTCGCTCAAGCTCTTCGCCCTCGCCCACGGGCACTCGGTGGCGGAAAAGCTGCTGGCGGCCGCGCGCGGGCCGATGCGCGCGCTGACGGAGGCGGTGCGGGAGTCGTGTCATCTGAGCCTGCTGGAGCGCGGGGGGCTGCTGGTGGTGGCGCAGGAGGAATGCCCGGAGCCGGTGCGGCTTTCGATCGAGGTGGGCGGACGGTTCGACCCGGTGGCCACGGCTTCCGGCCGGCTGCTGCTGGCGCATCTGGGGCCGGCGGCGCGGGCCGCGGCCGTGGCCGCCTCCCCGGCGGGGCGCCGGCTGGACGCCCGCGGCCGGGCCGCTCTCGAGGCGGAGCTGGCACGGGTGCGGCGACGCGGCGTGTCGGTCGCGGAGAGCGAGACGGTCGAGGGCGTGCAGGATGTCGCGGTGCTCGTGGGCGGCCCGGGCGCGAACCCGATGGCGGCGCTGACCGTGACGCGCCTGCGGCGCCGGCGCGGCCGGCGGGATGACGCGGCCGTGCGGGCGGCGGTGCGGGCGGCGGCCCGCGCCATCACCGCCGCGCTCGGACTTTCCCCATGAAAACCCAGTACTTCGAGGATTACGTCGTCGGCCCGGCCCGGACTTCGACCGGGCGGACGATCACGGAGGCGGACGTGGTGCTGCACGCCGGGCAGACGGGCGACTTCTACCCGCATCACATGGACGCGGAGTGGTGCCGGACGCAGCCGTTCGGCCAGCGGATCGCGCACGGCACGCTCGTCTTCAGCATCGCGGTCGGCCAGACCGCCGGCGAGATCAACCCGGAGGCCTTCTCCTACGGCTACGACCGGCTGCGCTTCATCCGGCCGGTGTTTCTCGGCGACACGCTGACCGCCCGTTGCACGGTGAAGGAGAAGCGCGACGATCCGAAGCGCCCGCAGTTCGGCGTGGTGGTCGAGCTGGTGGAGGCGACCAACCAGCGTGGGGAAACAGTGCTGGCCTGCGAGCATCTGCTGATGGTGCGGCGCCGCGCGCCGGCGGGTTGAAAATCGGCGGCCGCGGGCGGCGTCAGTCGAGGTGGAAGACTTCCTTCATGTCCGCCCACCATTCGCCGCGGGCGCGGCGGCGGAGCGGACGCTGGCAGGGCATGCAGACCGCCCACCAGCGCTGGGTCGCCGGGTCGGCCGCCATCTTCGCCATGTCGGCGCGGAAGTTGCGCCCGGTGTACTCGAAGTAGCTGAACAGGTACGGCCGGCCGTCGTCGAGCCGGCGGAGGTAGATCGAGTAATTGCGGAGGTGGCATTTCCGGATCATCCGCAGGACGTCGGGCCAGACGGCGGCGTGGAGGCGGGTGTATTCCCTGAGTTTCGCGGGACGAAGCCCGATGACGGATCCATAGCGTTTCATGGCGGGTGATTCCGGATGGGAGGCGGGTGGCGCGGCGCGCCGGCCGGCGGACTCAGGGCCGGGCGAGCACGGCGACGCCGTACGGGACCAGGTCGACGTGGCGGACGAGGCCGCCGTTGAGGATGTCGTCCATCGAGCGCGGGAGATCGATCGCGACCGGCTGGTGGGCGAAATTGAGCAGGACAAAGACTTCGCGGCCGGTGCCCACGCGGCGGCAGACCTCGACGCCGGCGGGTACCGGCAGCGTGGGTGAATCCACCCCCGCGGCCGCGACCATCGCCTGGGCGGCCGCGTGCATCAGCCCGGGATCCAGCACGGCGCCGACGTAGGTGATGGTGCCGCGGCCCACCGGCCGGGTGATCACGGCCGGATGGCCGTCGAGCCAGCCGTTGGACGCGCCGTAGCGCATGAGGACGCGGGTGTCGGGCTCCGCGGTGGACAGGAGCTCGGCCCAGATGGTGGCTTTGCCGGCGCCCCATTCGCCGGTCACGGGCACGTCGTCGAGCAGGGCGTAGAACTGCTCGACGCGGCCGCCGAGCACCGGCACGAGCGGCCCGGGCTGGCGCTCGGGATTCAGCGCGTTGTAGGCGTCCTTCATGCCCGAGCGCGGGCCGAGGACGAGGTGGCCGCCCTGTTCGACATAGGCCGCCAGGTGCCGCGCCAGTTCCGGCGAGATCACGTTGAGGCTCGGGGCGACGACGAGCTTGTACGCGTCCAGCGGGACCGCGGGATCGACGATGTCGACCGATTGCGTCAGATCGCGCAGGGCGCGGTAGTAGCCGAGGAGCACGTCGATCTGGTCGTAGCGGTTGGTCTGCAGATGGAAATCGATCGCCCACCGGCTGGGGTAGTCGTGCAGGATCGCCACCTGCGAAACGGGCGTCGTGCCGGCGAACGCCGGCCCGGCCTTCGCCAGCTCGCCCGCGGTCTGCCGGGCCTCGGCGTAGAACGGCAGCGGCTCTCCGTCGGGGCCCACGAGGGCGCCGTGGTACTGTTCCTGGCCGTTGAGCCCGCTGCGCCACTGCCAGAACGCCACGCAATCCGCCCCGTGGCCAACCGCCTCCCAGACCATCGCGCGGGTTTCGCCCCGGTCGAGGGAGTTGCTCACGCCGGCCCAGTCGACGGATCCGGGCTGCATCTCCATCACCCAAAAATCCTTCTGCTTCCAGCCGCGGACGAGATCGTGGGTCGCGCCGATCCGGTACGGATCGACGTGTCCCTGGCCGACGTAGGTGTCCCACGAGATCAGGTCGAGGTCGGCGGCGATCGTGCGTCGGTTGAAGCGATCGGCCCAGCCCAGGCCGCCGAGGTTGGTGGTCACGAACTGTCGCGGATCGATGAAGCGGCGCAGGACGTCGAGCTGGTTGCGCTGGAAGCTGCGCCAGGTGTCGGTGACGAATTCCTTGTAGTCGAGCAGCAGCCCGGGGTTGCCGCGGCCCGTGCCCATCGGAATCTCGTCCCACGAATCGTAGCTCTGGCTCCAGTAGGCGGTCGTCCAGTGCCGGTTGAGGGCGGCGAGCGTGCCATAGCGGGCCTGCAGCCAGTCGTGAAACTGCCGGCGGGCGTCGGCGTCGAACGAGTCCTCGGTGTACTCGTTGCCGATCTGCCAGCCGAGGACGTCGGGGTGGTGGCCGAAGCGTTGCGCCATCTGTTCGACGATCGCGCGGCACAGCTCGCGGTACTTGGGACTGGCGTAGGAGAACTGGCGCCGTTCGCCGTGCTGGAGGCGCCGGCCGTTCTCGTCCACCCGGAGCGTGTCGGGGTATTTCGACGTGAGCCAGGCGGGCGGGGCGTCGGTCGGGGTGCCGATGACGACGAAGATGTGATGGGCGGCCGCCGCGGCGATGGCGCGATCGAGCCAGTCGAGCGTGTAGCGCCCCTCCTCGGGCTCGAGGCTGCTCCAGGCGAACTCGCCGACCCGCACCATCCGCAGACCGGCCGCCTGCATCAACGCGAGGTCCGCGTCCCACCGCGCTTCGGGCCACTGCTCGGGATACCAGGACGCGCCGAGCATGAGCGGTGGAACCGTGGCCGGCGGCGGCGCCGCCGCCCGGGCCGCGGCCGTACCCGCCGCCAGGGCCGCCAGCAAACCGATGAGCAGTCGGCGCATGATGCGGGACGATCGCGTGCCCGGGCGCAAATCGCAACCGGGTTCGTGCCGCGAAAGCCGCCGTTGGCGGGACCGGTTCATTCGTGGCCGGTGTCGGGCACGCCCTCGGCGCCGCCGATCCGCCGGATGCGCAGCGCCAGATACGGCTTGCCGGGCAGCGCCACGGCGCGGCCGTCGCGGTCGACGAAACCGTACCGGTCCTGCTGTTTCGTGGTAAAGACGCCCGGCACGGGGGTGATCGTCATCGCCCAGGTGTCGATGACTTCGACGTGGAACTGCATGCCGTCGACCAGCCGCCGGTACCCGCTGCTTCGGGGCCACCACGGCTTGCGGCCCACCGGCAGACGGAACGTCCACGAGGTCGGCGCCGCGCGCCCGAAATAGAGGAGGTAGTACTCGCCGGCGACGCCGCCCATGTCGGTGTCCTGCCACTGGTCGATGGGGTCGATTTCCGGCGGCCCCTCCTCGAGGATGCGCCGGAGGAACGCCAGCCGCGGCGGACTCTCGCCCCGGAGGACGCCGCCTTCGCCGAGCCAGACCGCGCCCGACGTGTCGGTGAAGAATTCGCTGTGGCCGACGTAGGTGCCCGCGACCGTGCCGCACCAGAAGCGGTGGACGAGCTCCTGCGCGGTGAGGTCGCCCCAGCGCGGGGCGTCGGGCGAACCCTCGTACTTGACCTCGTCGTACACGACCGGCTTGCGCCAGACGTCGCGGTAGAGCTCGGCGCGCCCGGGGTCCTCGACGGCCGAGCCGTTTTGGATGCTGGCATGAGTCACCCAGGGCAGGCTGTTGTTGTAGAGCCGGGCGCCATTGTGGATCGAGCGGAGATGCCCGTAGGGATCGTCGTGCTGCACGATCTGGAACAGGCGGTCCCAGTCGGCGTCTGTCTTGGCGCGCATGAAATCGAACTCGTTGGCCATCGACCACCAGATGTTCCGGTAGGCGGCGAGCCGGGCCACGACGTAGCGCACGTAGCGATCGTCGGCCGCCGCCGGCATGCGGTCGAAGCCCCAGAGGCCGTCATCGTAGGGGTGGAAGAGGATCAGGTCGCACTCGATGCCGAGGTCGCGCAGCTGGCCGACGCGCAGCTCGAGGTGGCGGAAAAAATCGGGGTTGAAGCGGGTGAAGTCCCAGTCCTTCGGCGGCGTCCCGGCGAAGGGGAAGCGCGGGGGCGGCATGAAGCGGACATTGTGGCTCTGCGGGAACACGCACATGCGGAGCTTGTTGAAGGGCGACGCGGCGAGCGTGCGCAGCGTTTCCTCCTGCAGCGCCTCGGGCCGGTGGATCCAGGAATAGCAGGTGGTGCCCAGCTCGTGGTAAGGCGTGCCGTCCGCGTAGGCGAAGTGGAACGTGTCGTGGACGCGCACCGGACCGTGGTCGCCGGGGCCCGGTGGGGTGACGGTGAAGCTGCCCGTCCGCCCGGCGAGCGCGGGGACGTTGCTGGCGGTGGCGTACTGCCAGGCGCCGGTCGCGTCGGGCATGAAGCGGATCCGGTAGGCGCCGTCGCCGTCATAAAACCCGTCTGCGGTCACTGACTCGGCGCCGTGCGTGAACGTCGCGGCGAGACGGACATCGACGAACGGGTTGCCGCCGGTCGGCCCGTTGAGGGCCACCTCGAAGATGTCCCATTGGGCAACGGACGGTCCGGCCGCGGCCGGCCAGGCCAACCCGGCCAACAGGGCCGCGAGGCCGAGCAAGCGCCAGCGCCGGGGGATCAGGCGAGGCGAGGTCTCGGGCCGCGGGCGCATGAAGGCAGCATGGAGGCTGAGTCCGGCGGGGCAATGCCGGCGAGCGGGCGTCGCCCCAAAAATCAGAGCCCCGGACATCCGGCGCGCGGCGCGGGCCGCGCGGCAAGACATCCGAGGCTCTGGGTCCAGCCGAAGTTGGTTTACGTTAGTAGCGGAGGGTGACGCTCGCCATCAGGGTCATGCCGTCCAGATAGGCGTTGGACGGGACCTGCGGGGAGCCCCAATACTGGTAGCGGAGCGTGTTGGTGAGGTTCACGCCCTGCACGGAGAGCTCGACGTTCTTCGTGATGTCGTAATTGAGCGAGGCGTCCAGATCGCCGTAGGCCCGCACCACTTGCTGCAGGAGGCCGACGTTCACGAAGTTCGAAACCCCGGTCACGTACTTGTCGCGCCAATTGTAGGCGATACGGGCGGAGAAAGGTCCCTTCTCGTACATCGCGACGATGTTGTAGCTGCCCTTCGAGAGATTCGTGAGCGGAATGTTGTAGCCCTGAATCGTGCTCGGCGTGGAGCTTTGGACATAGGTGTAGTTGGCCTGCAAACCGAGGCCGTCGAACGGCGCCGGGAGGAAGGTGAAGAACTGCTGGTAGCCGACTTCACCGCCCTTGATCGTGGCCGGATTCAGATTCGCGTAGGTGGAGATCTGGTAGGTCACGCCGTTGTAGGTCTCGGGCTGGGTAAGCGACGCCGGGAAGCCCGTGACTTCCTTATAGAACGCGGCCGCGTAGACCAGGTTGTTCTTGCTGAGGTAGTCCTCCAGCGACAGGTCGTAGTTGGTGGACCGCATCGGCTGCAGGTTCGGGTTGCCCTGCGAACCGCTGTTCAGCGACGGGGTGATCGGATTCTGATTCAGCGTCAGCGATGGCGAAATCTGGCTGAAGTTCGGCCGCGTGATCGTCTTCGATGCCGCCAGCCGCAGGTAGAGTTTGTCGGTCAGCTTGAGCCGGTAATTGAAGCTCGGCAGCCAGTCGGTGTACGAGCTCGAGAGGCTGAGGGGACCCAGCACGGCGACGCCGCCCGGAGCCACGGAGGCGGGAGTGACCGTCTGGAAACCGCCAAGGTCCTCCTTCGTCTGGACGACGCGCAGGCCGATGTTGCCGTCGAAGCTCAGTCCGCCGACGTTCCCCTGGAACTTCGGCATGAGGTAGAACGCGGTCGTGGTCTCGTCGATGTGGAAGAGACTGAGCGGGTTGACGGTGGCATCGGTGCTCGCGGTCGTCGTGGTATCACCATAGGCCGCCAGCAGGCTGTTGGCGTTGCGCAGGGTCGAGGTATTCGCCGCCAGATACTGGAAGAGCGTCGGGTCACCGTAGCCGGAGAAGAAGTTCTGGACGGGTGACGGCCCCCACATGCCGGGGTGCTGGCCAAGCAGATTATTGGTGGACGGAAGATTGTAGCTGCCGAGGTAGAGCCCGGTGGTGCCGTTGTCATCCTCCGTGCCTGCGTAGCGGATGCCGGCCAGAATCGACGTGAAGAACCCCTGCTTGAGGTTGTACTGGGCGTCGAGCGTGGCGGAGCTCTCGTAGCCGGTGGAGGGGTAAAGGCGGTTATAGATCTGCACCAGCTTATAGATGCTCGGGTCCATCAGGCTCGCGCCCGTGACGTAGCCGGACGGGATCGTGCCGCCCAGGTTGTAGCTGAAGCCGGGGATGGCGACGGAGCTGTAGACACCGTTGTTATAGAAGCCGTAGTCGGTGTTGTAGCGACTCAGGTCCAGCTTCAGGGTCAGGTCGCCCGAGGTCCAATCGCCGCCGATATAATACTGGCGGCCGCGGTCGGTCAGGTCCCGGATGATGCCGAAGGCCGTGCCGGTGACATTATTGAACGAGGCGCTCTCGACCGCCGTGGTGCTGCCGGGGAACATCTGCCCCGAGCCCGCCACCGAGGCCCCGGTATTCAGGCCGACCGACATCTCCACCTGGTCCTCGACGTTCCACCACTGGTTGTAGTTGGTGCCCGCGTAGAGGTTCAGGCCCTTGAAGGGCTGCCACTGCAGCGCGGCGTTGATGCCGGTCGTCTGGAAGACGCCGTAGGCGGTGTCGGTCGTGTAGCCGCTGGCGATGAGGGCGGTCGGGGTTCCGGTCGCGACGGCGGTGGCGGGGGTCGGATTGCCCACGCCGATGTTGTCCTCGCGCCACGGCTGCACCTGGTAGCTGGCGTCCACCAGGACGCCGATCTTGCCGATGCTGGTGTTGCCGGTGTCGCTGAAGAGGAAGTTGTAGTTCGGCCGGGTCTGGTTGTGCAGGTCCGAGTAGGTGGTGCCGACCGTCACGAGAGCCGTCACGCCTTCGCCGAAGTCGAACGGCTTGTGCAGGCGGACATCGATCAAGCCGCCCAGGCCGCCATCGAGTTGGTCGGCGGCCGAGGTCTTGTAGGTGTCGATGCCGGCGACCAAAGCGGACGGAATCTGGGAATAGTCGAACGTGCGCTGGCCGGCGCCGACGCCGCCCCCCGACGTGCCGCCGGGCGTGAACACGTCGCGGCCGTCAATCGTGTTCTCCACCTGCGTGAGGCCGTGGATGGTCACCGCGCCGTTGCCGCCCAAGCCGGCGAACGTGTGGGCCACCTGGATGCCTGGAATTCTCGAGAGGGCATACGAGACGTTCACGTCCGGCAGTTTGTCGATGTCGCTGGCCACGATCGAGTCGACGACCTGCAGGTTGGACTGCTTGATGTCCTCGGCGGATGCCAAGCTGGCACGGTAGCCGGTGACCACATATTCCTGCATCTGAACGACCTCGGCCGAACCGGTGCCGGAGGTGGATCCGACGGTACCGGCGTTGGGCGCCGTGGTCGTCGTCGGAACGGTCTGGGCGAAAGCTGGCGGGAGCCCGACTGCCACGAGCGCGATGACGCTGGCGCCCGACAGCAGCTTGAGTTTGATGTTCATGGTACGCGAGAGACCCGGCGACGCGGAGGAGCGTTCCAGGAATGTCCTTTCGAGTTTGAGGTTATGGTTGGTCGTGCAAAGGGTTGGCGAAGCGGGTGCCGGCGATGGGGACCGCGGGCTCGGGAAACAGGGCACGGGGTGGACAATGCACCGCCGCATCCTGGGAATGGGACAGGGGCAGGGTTAGGGCGTCTACGATTTGATTGAGGACCTGTTTACAGCGTGGGGAGGCTGGAGACAGCTTGCGGCGAAGAAGGCATGCCGCATTGGCCGGGATGCTACTCCAACACTGCCGAGGATTCTGCCGTTTTTTGGGCGAAAACTTCCCGGATTCTAAGCTCTGGCGGCCGTAAAGCACCCCGGCGCGAGGGCGGGCGAGGCAGGACCGCGCTCAGGCGATCAGTTCGTGGTGCGTGCGGTATTCCCGCGGCGAGCACCCGCAGGCGTGGCGAAACGCCTCATTGAACCGGCTGATGGAATTGAATCCGGAGTCGAACGCGACATTGACCACCTTCATGTCCGTGGTGGCCAGCAGGCGTTGCGCATGGGAGACGCGGTGGTGGGTGAGATACTCGATCAGCGTCGTGCCAAACGCCTTCTTGAAAAGACTCATCGCGTAATTGGGATGCAGCCCCACGGCGCGGCCGATCTCGTCGACCGTGAGCGGCTCGGTGTAGCGCTGCGCGATCAGGCAGGCGATCCGCTCGACCTTGCTCAGTCCGCCGCCCAGCAGCGCAAGGTGGCGCTCATGGGCCTTCCGCGGCGCCGGCGTCGCGGGCGGCAGGCCGGCGGCGAGGCGCCGCAGGCGCGCCTCCATCTCCAGCAGCACGATGTGTTTGATTTCCTCCTGCGGCTTCCGCAGGTCCACCTCCCACTGGGCGAACAGGTTGCGATCCAGCCGCTCCCGGTCGGGGCTGGACTCGCAATGCACCTCGCCCCGCAGCAGGGGCTGGACGAAGCGGTCCTCCAGCTTCCACTGGAGAAACCATTCGAACGGGATGGTGGCCACGAAATATTCCCGGTCGGTCGCGAACTCGATGATCTGGTGCGGGATGGCCGCCCAGAACACGCTGAAGCGCCCCGCCTCGATCCGGACCTTGCGGCCGCCGAGCAGATAGATCAGCGAGCCGGACTGGACCAGGTCCAGCTGCACCTCGTTGTGGTGGTCCGGCCGCGGCATCGGGCCGGGACCGGGGCTCCAGCGCTTGCACTCGAGGCCGTAGGGGGCGAAATCGCGCCGGGTGGGATCGAAGGAAACCATGGCGGCTTAGGATACAGGGGGAAACTCCGATATTATGGGAAGAGTTGGCCGAAAAGTCATCCTATAATTTGTGCCTCGCACGAAACCGTTCCCCGCCGCGCGCGCGGCCCGCAACCCTTGTTCCCCATGAGCGCCTCCGGACCATCCCTTGGTGTGATTATCGGCAATCGCGATTTCTTCCCCGACAAGCTGGTGGCGGAGGCGCGCGCGGAACTGGTGCAGCTGTTCGCCGGGATGGGGATCGAGGCGGTGATGCTGCGGCCGGAGGACACGAAGCTGGGCGGCGTGGAGACCCACGCGGACGCGCGCCGGTGCGCCGCGCTGTTCCAGCAGCACCGCGGCCGGCTTGGCGGCGTGCTCGTCGTGCTCCCCAATTTCGGCGACGAGCGCGGCGTGGTCGACACGCTCCGGCTCGCCGACCTGAACCTGCCCGTGCTGGTCCAGGGCTATCCCGACGACCTCGACCGCCTCGACGTCGTGCGGCGGCGCGACGCGTTTTGCGGCAAGATTTCCGTCTGCAACAATCTCCGCCAGGCCGGCATTCCGTTCTCCCTCACCCGGCAGCACGTGGTGGCGCCGAAGGATCCGTCGTTTCGCGCCGATCTCGAGTGGTTTCAGGCCGTCTGCCGCGTGGTGCAGGGCGTGCGCCGCGCCCGCCTCGGCGCGGTCGGCGCGCGGCCGGGAGCCTTCGCCACCGTGCGCTACAGCGAGAAAATCCTGGAGCGCCACGGCATCAGCGTCACGACGGTCGACCTCTCGGAAATCCTCGGTGCGGCGGGCCGGCTCGGCGAGACCGACCGCCGCGTCCGGAGCAAGGTGGACGAAATCAAGGCCTACGCCTCCACCGCCGGCGTGCCCGAACCCAAGCTCGTGCAGATGGCGCGGCTCGGTGTGGTCCTGGACGACTTCGTGGCCCGGTACCACCTCGACGCCACCGCCATTCAGTGCTGGACCTCGCTGCAGCAGAACCACGGCTGCAACGTCTGCACGAGCATGAGCATGATGAGCGAAAACCTCCTGCCCAGCGCGTGCGAGGTCGACGTCACCGGCGTGCTCACGATGTACGCCATGCAGCTCGCCTCCGGCTCGCCGAGCGCGCTGGTGGACTGGAACAACAACTACGGCGCGGAGGAGAACAAGTGTGTCCTCTTCCACTGCGGCAACTGGGCCAAGTCCTTCCTGCCGGACGCCAAGGTCGGCACCGCGCCGATCCTGGGCACGACCCTGGGCGTCGAGAACACCTACGGCGCGCTCGAGGGGCGCACCCCCGCCGGGCCGCTGACCTACGGACGAATCACGACCGACGACACCCGCGGCGTGATCCGCGCCTACGTCGGCGAGGGCGCGCTGACCAACGACGAGCTGCGCACCTTCGGCACCCGCGCCGTCGCCCGGGTGCCGCAGCTCCAGCGGTTGCTGCACTATGTGTGCGCCGAAGGCTTCGAGCATCATGTGGTGATGAACGCCTCCCGCACGGCCGGCGTGCTGGCGGAGGCCTTCGGCCGCTACCTCGGCTGGGAGGTCTATCATCACGCCCCGGGCGAGGAGTAGCATGGCCACCGACCGCGAACTGGCGCGCAAGTCGCTGCAGTACCGGCGCCGCCTCCTCCAAGCCATCAAGCATGCGGGGGCCGGCCACACCGGCGGCAGCCTGTCGTGCGTGGACATTCTCAATGTCCTCTACAACCGCGTGCTGCGGATCTCGCCCGCGACCGCGGCCGATCCCGGGCGCGACCGCTACCTCCAGAGCAAGGGCCACTCGGTCGAGGCGCTGTACACCGTGCTCGCCGACCGCGGCTTTATCCCCGACGCGGAACTGGACACGCTCGGCCGCTACCGCTCGCGCCTCGTGGGCCACCCGACGCGCCACGTGCCCGGCATCGAGCAGAACACCGGCGCCCTCGGCCACGGCCTCGCCGTCGGCGTCGGCCTGGCGCTGGCCGGGCAGCGGGACGGCGCGACCTACCGCGTCTTCGTGCTTCTCGGCGACGGCGAGCTGGCGGAGGGCTCCAACTGGGAGGCGGCGATGGCCGCCGCGCACTACCGGCTCGACCATCTCACGGCGATCGTCGACCGCAACTCGCTCCAGATCACCGGGCGCACCCGCGAGGTGCTCGACTGCGAGCCGCTGGAGGCGAAGTTCGCGGCCTTCGGCTGGGCGGTGCGCGAGGTGGACGGCCATGACCTGGCCGCCCTGACCGCGGCGCTGGCGGCGCCGCTCGCGGCCGGCCGGCCCGGGGTCGTCCTCGCCCGCACGGTCAAGGGTCGCGGCGTGAGCTTCATGGAGGACAACCCCCGCTGGCACCATGCGGTGCCGGACGACGACGAATACGCGCGCGCGCTGCGGGAGCTGGAC
>Ga0335078_10002976_pt1 | contig 25382 bp, 33 predicted proteins | sample Lox_Sample_32_FD_206711 | JGI IMG/M metagenome (GOLD analysis project Ga0335078, IMG submission 206711) | Soil microbial communities from Loxahatchee National Wildlife Refuge, Florida, United States - Lox_Sample_3.2 | ecosystem: Environmental > Terrestrial > Soil > Wetlands | place: USA... | reverse complement strand
GACGAAGTTTCCAGGGCAACGCATAGCCGCATTGCTCTCGTCGCGCCGGACATCAATTATCTGAAAGCGGAGATGGCGCGCAGGCGCATGGACAATGCAGTAGCCCACCAGTTCGACCGGCTGGAATTCGTTGGAGAGCACGAGTTGGAAAAACTGAATGGACTGAGCCACGATGTGATGGTGGATGAGTGGTTCCGTCTTTCGGAAAGAGCGCGCGACACTCTCAAGAAGCGATTCAGAATCCTGGCTGCGGTGGGGACGTACCCACACGGGGCGGAGATCAAGATATGACCGAGGGAGAAAGAAGAGCGCAACTGGTTCATGCCTATGCGATGGAAGAATGCGAACGCTTGGGTAAGAGCACCGTGGAGCATTTCTATGATGCTTGGTGCATAACCAAAGAAGAGCGCGATCTGTTCCTCGATCTAGCTCGGCGTCATCAAATCTGTCCATACGAAAGTTATTGGCGGACACTTGCCGAGCACCTGATGTTCTGCTGGCGCTGCGACCATCCAGAGCCAGAGGGTAGGCGGTGGACATTCACGACACAGAAACCGATTGATCTTGTTCTTAGCTCTTGACAGCTTCCTGATTCCGTGGGAGGATGAATTCGATATGAAGTTCTTGTGCCTCAGTTCTCTATCCTCGTATTGCTCATTACTGAGCAGCAGTGGGGGTTCGTGAACTGAGTCTTAAAACAGATTCAGGATGCGGCCTCCAGAAATGGGGGCCGTTTTAGTTTGTGCGAGCGTAGCCCACGCTGGAAGAGGCAGTGGCCTTAAAAGCCATTCAGGGCGGGTCCGACACCCGTCGCTCGCACCAGCATAATGAGGCAATATGCAGATGAGACGATGCAGGACATGTGGTGATGAGAAAGAAATTGAGCGATTCCCCATTAGGAAGCGCACGAAGACGGCTGTGTACAGGAAGTACGACTGTTCAGTGTGTGACAATAAACGCATCGTGGCATCTAACGTCACAAATCCAGAGAAACAGCGGCAACGCTGCCGACGCTATCGCGCGAAACCTGCTAATCTCGCTCGCGTTTTGCTCAGCGATATTAACAAATCCGATAAGAAGCGCGGATTTAGCAATGATCTCGATGTTGATTTTGTCAGGGCAATAATGGAAAGCCCCTGTACTTATTGTGGAGAAGATCAACTGCGTATCTCTTTGGATAGGATCGACAACCTACAGGGGCACCTAAGAAGTAATGTAGTTCCGTGCTGTTCGCGCTGCAATTACATGCGTCGCGACATGCCTTATGGGGCATGGATACACATAGCTCAAGCAGTGAAAACGGCAAAAGAAAAAGGCTTATTCGGGGGATGGGATGGTTTTGGAAGAAAACGACTCCTCATCCCCACCATGAGCGGGTAGCAAAGTGGCGAATGCTACAGCCTGCAAAGCTGTTAATCGTGGGTTCGAGTCCCACCTCGCTCTCCATATTTTGTGCACGAGTAGCCCAACTGGCAGGAGGCACACGCTTGAGGGGCGTGGCAGTATGAGTTCGAATCTCATCTCGTGTACCATGCGCAAGTGGGCTAAATGGCAACGCCGCAGCCTTCAGATGGCTGTAAATGTGAGTTCGAATCTCACCTTGCGCACCAAAGTTTTGTGCTCCGGTAGTCCAACGGCAGGAGACGACACGTTTAGGGCGTGTACAGTGTCAGTTCAAATCTGACCCGGAGTACCATCCCCGCCTAGCCCAAATGGGAAGGAGGCGGCTCTCTCAAAAAGAGTACAGTGCCAGTTCGAATCTGGCGGCGGGGACCAAGTTTGGAGAGTCAACCGTTGAGGCTGACGGCGCTGTTTGCTAAACAGATGGTTCCTTCGGGAATGCGATTCGAGTTCGCGGCTCTCCTCCAGTTAGAATGGCGATATGAACAACGGCTGCATGACAAAGAGACGTTGGGTTCCTAAATGGCTCTGGAGAATCGTCGTCCAGCACGACTGGTTATATCGCCTGCGTTTTTAACGGAGAGTAAACCCGGCAGGGCTGGGCATCGGCTGGAAACCGATTGGGTCTCACAAGGACTGTGGATCGTGTTCACTGCTCTCCGCCAGTTTGGATGGTTCCGAGTCAGGTGACTCGACTGGCCTCGAAAACCAGCATGGCGCGTGAAAGCGCGGGGCTTCGATGCTCAACCATCCGCCAGTTTGGAGAGATGGGCGAGTGGTTTATGCCACCGGTCCTGAAAACCGACGCACCGCGAGGTGCCGTGAGTTCGAATCTCACTCTCTCCGCCATTTTGTGCATTGGACGCGGATACGGTTGGCCGCACGGGTCTGTAAAACCTGTCTCTCTTCGAGGGCGTTGCTGGTTCAAATCCAGCCCAATGCACCATAAGTTATAATTGCGCGCATGAATATTTTCCGCGAACTCTACGATACGGTTCGTTTCCGCATCTGGGACTGGAAGATGCACGCGCGCCGGTCCGAAGAGGAGATGTGGTCGTGGGAAGACGTGACCATCAAGAGAAAACGGCGCAAACAAATCCGCGTTTTTGAACGGCCAAGAAACTGGCCGCAGATGCTTACATGGCTTGAGATGGCAAACTCCAACGGTGATGCAAGCCGCCTTATTAAGAGCAATGCGTTTCAAATGCGTGGCTGGAGTCTCGACAAGCCGTGGAAAACGATTGATCTGAAAACTCCACTACCAGATGAACCAGTCCTGCTCCGTAAGGGAAAGGCATTTTACGGAGTCAAGATGATCTGGCTCCCGCCAGAAGGCGTGAGTGAGAAATTTGGCAATCATACATTGCGGTCAGGTGGATATTAGAGTTCTCGTGATATGCTCTTGGCATTCCGTCGCTCCCACAAGACGTTAAGCAGTGGGAAATTTTGAAAGGAAAACATGACCATCAACCAGACCTACACGTCTGACGGCCCCGTCAGCGCCTCCACAGCAGCAACGGTTGAAGTTTCCACTCATCCCCATCCTGTTCCTGTTGCCGCTAATCCTGAAGCGAATGCCGAAGCGCTGCTCGACTCTGCTCCGTATCCAAAGCCGGGTGTTCCTGTCGATGCTGTTACCGACTACAACGTGATAAAGCCGTACTTCGACGGAGTGGTCAAGCCCAACTTGCAAATCCTGCTCGCTATGGTTCTCGGCGACGTAGACGCGGCGATCCCAAACAAGGATCAAAACAAGGCTGTCAAAAATCTGATTCGCAGACAGTTTGATGAGCAGATGCTTGAGATGCAGAGGATGTGGGTGCAAAGGTCGCATTACGGAACGACCGACCAGTACCTTCTCAAACCCGATCCGGCCTAAAGGCGCAGGACAAAACTACCGAGAAAGAAAAAAGGGAGGCAGAGAAATGATGAACGAGGCTAGTAAAACTATCGTCTTTTTCTTTGAAAATAAACTCAAAGGATTTACTTTTACTCAAGAAGAGGCGGATGCCATCAAAGAGTATATCCAGCGCTCTGTACATTCTGGAATGGTGCGACCGGAAAATTCTCCTGAAGCAAAGATGATGTTGGACTCGTTGTAAAAAGCGCAGCTTTTCCTTGCCAAGCGGGAAAACCCGTGGTAGTGTGTAATTCGCAGGGTGGGCTGGAGCGGTTCCAGCGACTGGCTCATAACCAGAGTGACGCGCGTTCGAATCGCGCCCCTGCAACCATTTAGCACCACCGAATGACATGGCGTACTTTCTCGACGTGGACGATGCTGGATGTGCCTGTTGTAGGGTCATGAGCACTCGTTACGAGTCAGACGAGACCAAGAAGAGCAGAGTGGTCGAGTCGTATCGCACCTTCACCGATTGCGTCGAGAAGTACATCGATTTTTGGAAAACCCAGTACGCGCACTCTGGACAAAAGTGCGAGGTTATCCGGCACGATCTGAAGCCACTACGCAGAAGGAAGTGCCAATAAGTTACGCACGTCAACACTGAAGGGGAGCGATTTCGGACGCGGGTTCGACTCCCGCCGAGTCCACCAAAGAGGGCATCCAGAGAGTTCCGTGGGCGCAAGCCAAATCTTCGAAGGCGGATGGTATGGGTGCTTTCTTTTGTGGGCTCGTCACGGTTTCGGCGGGATCGAAGAACTACAGCTTCGTGCCGGGAACACTGCTACCGCCCGTGAAAGGGATGCGGAAAAACAAATGCAACTCCAGCAATGGAATTGCCGTTGGCTGCTTAAAGGCAGACTGGGGCGAGCCGGGTGAAGCCTAGCAACAGAAGAGACCGGCACAATTTTTCGGTCCATTGGTCTATGGGTATGATGTTCGCCTGTCTAGCGAATGGAGCGAGTTCGAGTCTCGCATGGACCGCCATAAGTTTTCGACTCGCGTTCTGATCTGAGTCAACGGGCTGACACGATGCTCAGCGCATCAACCGAAAAGGAGAATCGTGATGCGTACCCGTTGCAAGTTCAAGGTTGTTGGAGTTGAGGACACTGAAGGCCGTATTTTTCACAAGGTTTACGCAGAGGACGTAACTGCCGAAGAATTTGCGGCCATCGTTGGCACAGAGTACACGGACCACTACGCCAGCGATCCGAAGCGCAAAGGAAAGAAATACAAATCCGTCGAGACTGGGAAGTACCAACAGAACGTCCGTCTCGCTGCTGTGTACGATACGGCCAACGCGGAGGATGTGAGTTTCGCGGAAGCAACACCATCGGGAACACTCACGATTTTCGTGAATAATCCCGTCGTAGTAGGGTCTTTCAAGCCGGGGCAGAACTACTACCTTGACTTGATTCCCTGCGAGTAAGTTTGGGGAGTTCTTCTAACGGTTTAGGATGAGACCCTCTCAAGGTCTCGATACGGGTTCGATCCCCGTACTCCCTACCAAGATGCGCGGGTGCATTACTGGGCAACCGGCCCGCAAGGGTGAGCGCTCCCGGCCCGCGCTAAATTTCGAGAGTTCGTCTAGTGACTAGGACATGGCTCTTTCAAGGCTAAGACACGGGTTTGAGTCCCGTACTCTCGACCAAAAAGAGGAAACGATGACTCCTTTAGACTGGCATCATTTCTCCACGAGCACCAAATGAATCGTCGATCCTTTCTCAAGTCGATAGCAGGCGTAGCAGGCACGACAGCTTTAGCTCCGGTTGCCGCTCTTGCTATCTCGGAGCCGGTCGTGCCGATGGTCTATTCGGTTTTTTCCGGGCGCTACTACATGGGCATCGATACTGCGTTCGGGCAGGACAAGACGGTGGTCGCCTACTACATCGCCGACTCATCTGCGGCGGGACCGGTCCCAATGTATATCTGGAAAAATCCATCCTGAAAAATGCGCTTGACACTAAAAGGCAGTTGAGGTACGGTTGAAAACGTGATGACCCGATTCCATAACGCCAATCCAACAACGGCACAAGCGCCGCAGGGTTGCGGTACGGATTAGGGGTCTCAAACAGATTTTTTCCTAACAATGGATGGAAAAAAATGAAGACCCCCGAAATCCGAAAGGAAATCGGGGGTTTTCGCTTGTGGGGATGAATAAAGGAGATAGCTTGAGTGGTACTTGGTGTTAAACTCTGTGCATGACCGCAATCGATATGGCTGTGTACATGGCAGAGCGCCGGAAGAACAGGCGCGAAAAACTGATCGAGATGTCGGGCGGGAAATGCATCCAGTGTGGATCAATCGACGATCTCAATTTTGACCACAAGGACCCAAAGGAACGTGCGTTCAGACTCACAGGTAAGGCGCTGGATCGGGCGTGGGAAAAGATTCTTGAGGAATGGCGAAAGTGCCAATTGCTTTGCAGAAATTGCCATCTCCGCAAGACGAAAGAGAACGGCGAATATGGCGAGCCGCCGAATAAAGGTATCTCCAAGTGGGGGGAGATTCTTCCCGAGCACGGGTGCGAAGCTGCTTACGCGCATGGTTGTCGGTGCCTAGAGTGTCGTAAGGCAAAGCATGAAGCGAGATTGCGGCGCGGAGAAATAACTGGCATTCGAGGACCGCAGCGATCAAGAAATACGCTTGGCATTATTGAGCATGGAACGCGACGTGGATACCAAGCTGAAATACGACAAGGTTTAGTTGCTTGCGAAGAATGCCGGAAAGCAAACGCGGAAGAAACGCGGCGGCGCAAGCAGAACAAAAAGTCACTGGCCTGTGGTGAAAAGGCATCATTCTCCGCTGTTACCGGAGCGTTGCCCGTTCGAGTCGGGCTGGGCCAGCCAGAGCAAGGAAAATTGTTTTAGTTGGCTCGTCGTTCAACGGAAGGACCGCGCGCTCTGGACGCGCTGATTGGTGTTCAAATCACCACGAGCCAGCCAAGTTTTGGGCTGTCGTTCAAAGGAAGGACCGAGGTCTTTGAAGCCTCGTATCTCAGTTCGAGTCTGGGCGGCCCAGCCAAGTTTTGCGGGCGTAATTCAACGGTAGAATGTCGCGTTGCCGACGCGAATACGACAGTTCAAATCTGTTCGCCCGCTCCAGATTGAGGAGATGTAATGCACAGATACGATTTCAACGCCGACATGCGACACGTTTACGCGCGGTTGGCAGAAAAGCATAATGCCGGTGTGGCTGAGAGCAATAGCGCTCCCCCCGTAAGGGAGAATACGCAGGTTGAAATCCTGTCACCGGCTCCACAGATTGACGAGCGGTAGAAGAAAAGGAGGGACAACATGAAAGCCGTATTGATGCTCAACGGATCATTTGAGCCCCTCTCTATCCTCAGAATGCGCGATGCCTTGACGAAGGTTACGAAGGGAAAGGCTGTTGTGATCGAGGATGCAGGATACGAAATCTATCCTGGTATCTTCGCGCCGAGCGTGATTAAGTTGGTGACCTACAGAAGCGTTCCGCACAGAATCCAACAGGCGTCAAGAAAAAATATCCTTACGCGCGATGGCCTGAGATGTATGTATTGTGGTCATAAGTTCGAAGCGAGAGAGTTGACGCTTGACCATGTTTTTCCAAAGTCTCGGGGAGGCAAAGGCACGTGGGAAAATCTGGTTGCTGCGTGCCGCGACGATAACCATCGCAAGGGTAACCTAACTTTGGAGGAGGCGGGAATGAAACTGATTCACCGCCCTCTCCCTGCAACGTTGAGCACTTCCCGCTGGCTCTTGAAGCAGTTGGGAAACCAGATCAATCCTGCATGGGGTCAGTATCTTTGGAACGACTCCAAGGGTGAAACTAGGTTGCAGTTCAACTAATTCGAGCTAGGATGGCACAGCGGCGACTGCACCGCACCTGTAATGCGGCATTATCGACGGTTCGAGTCCGTCTCCTAGCTCCAAACAGTGTGGCCGTGCCAACTATGGGTATGTTGGACAAGTCTGTGGAACTTGCTTCTTGAGGGTTCAACTCCCTCCGGCCACCCATTCATGGGCCTGTGATGAAACACGCGATCATGCTACGTTTGCACCGTAGATTTGAGGGTTGCAATCCCTCCAGGTCCACCAAGTTTTGAGGGAAGTATGCCAAAGCTGTTGAGGCGATCCGAGCGCGGCTTTTCTTCTCGTAGGCACGAAAGCGATCTGCGGAGGAGAGCCGAGAGAATCAGAAAGATAGCAGATTGCTTCTTTGCCGAGTCGCCTTTTCATAGAATGCTCATGCGCTGTGGACGAGCGCGGAAGTGGATGCAAGCGTATCGCAAGACGAAGATGATCCGCAGGCCGCGCCGGTTTCGACAGGATGTTTGGTAAGAGTTTTGGGCAGTTGGATGAGATAGACGAGTCATTGGTCTGAAAAACCAACAACGAGGATGCGAGCGCCTCACTGCCCACCATATCGGAGGTAACAATGGCTAACGTTTACGTTCAAACCGAGCAGTGCTACCTTGAGCAAGAAAGACGAATGGCGGCATTGTTTCCGTTTATTCCGATGAGGAAAGATGCCTGTGCGATCACGGCAGACGAGTTGGTTGACGTGCTTAATTCTGCGGCAGAGCCCGGTCCTGATCGGCATTACGTTGTGCTGGAAGAGAAGTAACGATTTTCGGGGAGTGGTGTAAAGGCAACATCCGAGTTTCGGGTACTCGTGTTCTGGTATCGTGATCCGGCTCCCCGACCATTGTTCCGTGACAATTGTAGTCTAGTTGGACTACAATTGAGCATATGAAAATATGCGAACTGTGTGGTTCTGAGTTCCCAGTTTGGACAATCATCGACGGTAAAACTAGGAACCTCAACAAGCGTAAATATTGCCTCGACTGCTCACCGTTTGGCATTCATAACACGAAGCAGCTTAGGTCGGCGCTTCCGAAGACAGAGAACAAGACGGTTGAGGTTAATTGTGCGTTTTGCGGCCAAAAAATTAGAAAGTTAGCAAAACAGGTAAGGGCGGCAAGAAAGCGCGGCCAAACCGAGTTCTTCTGCAACAGTAGTTGCGCTCACAGCAAGGAAAAGGTTGAAATCATATGTGCAGAGTGCGGCGAGCGGAAGTTGGTGGTGCCATCGAGAGTTGACAAGTATAATAGCGGTCGTAATTTCTGTTCGAGGAAATGCTCTAATGCTGCGAATAATCGCATGTACAAGAGCCGCGAGAATCACCCAAATTGGAAAGATGGCAGTGGTTCCTATCGATCTTTTGGATTAGGAGATCGATGTGAAGACTGTGGAGAACGGAGGTACTGGCTTTTAATCGTTCATCATCGTGACGGGGATCACTCAAAAAACGGTAAAGATGATCTCGTGACGCTTTGCTGTATCTGCCACACCTTGAGGCATCTCGTTGTTATCGATGGTAAATTGCGGGTACGATGGAAGAGTTTGACAACGCCAGAAGCAAAGGCACTTTTAGAACAAGAGACTAACACCTTAATCGGGGTATAGCTGGAAGGTCAAGCCTATGGCCTGGGACCATAAGATTTCCGTTCGATTCGGAATACCCCGACCAGCTTCAACGGATGAGCACCCGTAGGTTAGCCCGTATAAACCGCTTCGCTACGAACGAAGAGATCGCTGGTTAAAATCCAGCCGGGTGCTCCACAAAAAAGCGCAGTTTCCCCTTGACGTGTTTCGGGAATAGGGGTAAGGTTGAAAAGTTGAGTTTGAGTTTCCGTGGGCTGTAAACATGGATGGCCTTAAAAAATCCTCGCGTTAGGTTAGGCTCCGAAGCGCGCGGTCCACGGACTAAGTTTCCGCTGACTGTTTGACTTACATGCGCCTCACAGCGAGGCATTTCACTCTGGATGAAACGAACCGGGTGCGATTCCCGGATGTACCCGAAAGGGTTGTCAAACGACACCAGCGGAGAAAGTTGGGAGCAGCGCAGGCGGACCAAAGCGGACGAACCGATCACCGTATCGTAGTAGAAGCGCAGGACTACCAGAGCGGGTTCCCAAAAGTTTGGCTGACTGATTTGCATACATGTAGCTCACTTGGTAGAGCAATCGCCATTCAAGCGATGGGTAGTTGGTTCAAATCCAACCCTGTACCTCGCAAGAGGTTGCAAATCGACACCAGCCAATAAGTTGTGGGGGCTTCGTCAAACGGCAAAGACGCCGGAATCGACACCATCTGCGAGGATGACTGAAGCCGGTATACATGACAATCCAAGAGCCCCCACCATAAGTTACTGGGGAACTGAAGAAGTTCCGGAGCGACACCAGCGATACCACTCGCTGACTGATTCGGATACATGTCTTTGCGCCTTCGCAAGAGGGCTCTCGGCTCGTAACCGAGTTCCCCAGCCAAGTTCGTAGTGAGCGGCGTGGATTATTGACACGCAGCCGAATCTCCGAGAAGCTGCATTACCAGTCGCGCGGGTGCAGACAAGGGAGCGCCGGTCAGAACGGCGAACAGGCGGACGGGTTAATTGCGACCTTACCGTCCAGTAGGTAACCAATCCTACCCTCTACGATTCAAGTTTGGGCTGACTGAAGATGGATACATGAATTGTTCCGGGGAAACCCGGCCCTCCACCACCATACCGGCTTCATTTTTAATATGGGGGGCGCGAGCCGCAAGGCTCCACAAATCTAAACCACCCTCGACACCAGCCCATTAAGTTCCTTCTGGGAGGGGAACTATGGCATCTGGCGACAGGTTCTACCAGCTTGAGTTGCGCCATCGTCCAGCCTACTGGGGCGACGTAGGCAACCTCCTAAAAATCGAGGGTCTTGTGATCGGCGGCGAGGGTGCGCAGGCGATTTTGCTCCTCCCTGGTGTGGAACTGTATCATCCCGACGAGAGGTTCCTTGTCAATCCCAAAGCCGAGGAGTGGAGCGAGTGGTTGCGTCTTTCGGACGATCCACAGGTGCTCATCAACGGCTCGATGGAGAAGGCGTTCCATCGCAAGCTCCGTTACGAAATCTCCGGCGCTGTCCAGCAGAAGGTGTGGGTTGCCGATGGTTGCAAGTGCATGTATTGCGGTCGCCCGATGGGGGAAATACAGTTGACCATCGACCACTTCACTCCGCTGGAGATGGGCGGCGAGAACAAACCGTCGAACTACTTGTCTGGGTGCAGAAAATGCAACAAGGACAAAGGCGGAATGGACCCGCGTGAGTGGTGCAAGTTGAAGAAGTTGGATTACGACGGATTCGTCGAGTATCTGGCAATCCGCAAACTCCCATAACTACCAAAACTGAAAGGATGGTGACACTATGGGTGAGCAGGGTCTCACAAAGCAGAGAATTTTTGCGGAGTTGAGCAAGAGTTCTCACGGAAAGCTGGCCGAGTACGTTCCAGTCGGCAAGCAGGCAGTCGAGCAAGAGGGTGAGTATTTTCAGCACTTGATTGCGTGGAACTTCAGGCACGGTCAGATTCGCGACAGCAAGGTTGCGCTGCCGGTTGTTGGTCTGGCCTACGAGAACAACGTCGATCTTCTCGACAACAGCGTGGCGCATCTAGCAAAGCTCGGCCCGCGCGAGTTGCGGAAGGCGTTCGACTTCATCCGCGAGATTCGCCCAAAGGGCAAGATGAACAAGATGGACCGCGTGATCGCCGCCTATTTGAACCAGAAGGAAGCGGAGCGCGGTTGGGACCACATTGCCATCCAGCACCGGGCTGTGCTGAAGGCGCTGTATGCGCTGACGCACACTCCTCCGACGAACGACCGTGTCCGCGCGGTTCTGTTCGGATTCAAGGGCCGGGGTGCGGACAAGCAGAAGCTTCCGCTGCCGAAGGGGTCAGTCTTCGAAGCGGTCGCGCACTTGAAGGACATGTCCCCGGCAGAGGCCGCATCGGCGATCATGACCAGGAAGATTCCGTTCCTGATTGCGATGGGCGCTCTGGGCACCAAGGCCAAGGAGCCCGATCTTGTGCTGGCGCTGATCGAGCGTATGTCGGCAACTGAGTTGACGACGAATGTGAAGATGCTGGAGAAGCTGGGCATCAAGACCAACCCGGCGCTTCGCGGCGCGTTCGACAAGGCGATGGAGAAAGCTGCAACGTCGAAGAAGAACACTCTGAAGACGACCCAGGCTGTCGACGCTGTCGAGGACGAGGGCTTGAAGGAGAAGCTCCGCGCCGTGCAGAAGAAGCAGATCGCGGCGGCGGGCGGACCGGAAGGAAATTGGTTGGTCTTGGCTGACAAAAGCGGATCGATGCACACAGCCATTGAGGTCGCACGTCACGTTTCAGCCTCTCTGGCTCAGTTCGTTAAGGGGAAGGTATATCTCGTCTTTTTCGACACCTCTCCGATGACGGTGGACGTTACTGGCTTGTCTCTCGATCAGATTCAGAAGGCGACGCGGCACATCTCAGCCAACGGCGGAACATCCATCGGCTGCGGATTGAATCGGATGCTGACTGAGAAGATCGAGATTGACGGCATCGCTGTGGTTTCGGACGGTGGAGAGAACAACCCTCCATACTTCCATGATGTGTACAAGAAGTATTCGGCCTTCGTTGGTAAGGATGTGCCTGTGTACTTCTACAGCACCGAGGGCGACCGCAATGCCTTCACTGGGTTCTTGAATAGCGCTGGAATCGAGTCACAGATGTTCGACATCAGGGGAAACAAGATCGATTACTACTCGATTCCTAACATGGTGCAGACAATGCGTGCCTCGACTTACAGTTTGGTTGACGAAATCCTAGCCACGCCGCTCCTCTCGCTGAGTGACGTGCTGAAGGACAGCGAGGAATTGGTAGGTGTGTGATGGCACCACATAACAAGCACCACAAGAAGTATCCCGCGAGGACGCGGAACATCTTTGTCGATCCCGTCAAGGGGCTGACGGAAAGGAGAAAGCCTATGTTGGATCAGTTCAAGAACTTCAATGCGGACGCTGCGGAGCTTGACGAGCTTGTTCACCTTGCGTCGTTCGGTCGCCAGTTCCGTGCCGAGCACGAGGCTCTCAATGTACCCGTACCCGAGTACGTTGACGACAACCTGCGTGCAATCCGCAAGGAGATCGACAGCCGTTTGGCAGATCGTCGTGCAACGCGCGTACGTGAGTTGAAGGCACAGCGCGCGGGTCTCGCAACTGCACAGGAGAAGCGCGATGCTATCGACAAGGAACTCGCTGCACTCGGCGAGCCTGTCAACGTATAGGGCTTGCCTTGGTTGCTAGAATAGAGTTTTAGGGCTGCGGGGATCATTCCGTAGCCCTTCTTTTTTAGCGCTCAGTCTCGCGCGATCCACCATGCTCCTCTGACAAACGTGCGTGCCCACTGGGATTTTTCTATGGGCACTCCGAGATGCTTGTAGCTGTCGTAAACCATTCCGCGATGGATCACCACATAGTGATTGCTGGTGACGACGAGGAACTCTCCGTCGCGAGGACGATCCTTGACCCAGGACGCCAACTGGGTGCTGCGGCGAGAGCCCTTGAAGAGATATGGCATTAGGGGCAGGTATTGAATGTCCTGTCGGGTCAGGACTTCCAGCATGTATTTGTGATGGGTGCCCCTGATCGCACGTTTCCCTGAGACCTCTCGTAACTTTGCCGCCGCCGCGTCTGGATCGGTGCGAAGGATGTACGCTAGAGCACATGGTCCGCAGTAGTTGTTTCTCCCAAAAGGTATAGTGTATTCCTCTTCCATCGGTGTTCCCTCCTACATCTATTTTCTCATCGACCATTCTCAAACATGCATGGATGCAGGGGATTTGGCAATTTCATCGCCCGTAAGTAATTGACAGTGCGATGTGAAAATAAATTGCTTGACAAGATTTCTCGACTTTTCGCCTACAATGATTTTGGGGGAGAAAAATGCTCATCGTTCTGGCGCTCGTGTGGATTCACTTCGTCGCTGATTTCCCGTTACAGACCGACAAGATGGCGATCAACAAATCAACAAGCAACCGCTGGCTGCTCGCACATGTGACCTGTTACTCATTGCCGTTTCTTCTGTTCGGATGGCGATTCGCTCTTGTCACCTTCTGCCTGCATTTCGTGACTGACTACTTTACTTCGCGCGGCACGTCCTGGCTGTGGAAGCACGAGAAGCGGCATTGGTTCTTCTGCTTGATCGGTTTCGATCAAGCGATCCACCTGACTACGCTGATCCTGACGTATCATTTTCTGCTTGCAAAGAATTTGAATTGGGTGTAGCTTGATTCGTAGACTCGAAGGAACCTCCATGCTCAGAACCCTCAAACACGAAATAGGGATGACCGGCAAGCGGGTCATTTGGGAAATCGTGTCTTGAGGGTCTGGGCGTAGCATCTCGGTTCGACCAGACCCAGCTTAGGCTGGGTTTTTTAATGCCCATGCGACTTTGGCAGATCGATGTTGGTTATGCGTGCGCCGGAGTGGTCACGGATGAAAAGGGAATCATCCGAGTCGCGGCACCGATCTTCAAGTGGGCGAAAGGCAAGACGATCTCAGAGATCGAACGCTGGGTCCAAAAGAAATGCGGAACTCTGCGTAGGGTTGATTGAAAAATAGGGGCGTAAGCTCAACTGGCCCAAACTGCCGGTCTCCAAAACCGGACTTGTCGGTTCGAATCCGACCGCCCCTGCCATATTTGCCTGTGAAGCTCATACGGATGAGCGCGCGTCTCATAAGCGCGAGGCAGTCGGTTCGACTCCGACGACAGGCACCAAGTAATGCGGTCGTGTAGCTGCTGGTTGGTATGTAGCCCGCGCCTTATAAGCGCGAGTCCCTGAGTTCGACTCTCAGCACGACCACCAATGTGCGCTCGTAGCTCAGTTGGAAGAGCAACCGCCTCTTAAGCGGAAGGTCGGGGGATCGTTTCCCTCCGGGCGCACCAAATCACTTAGGATCGGATGTATGTTTGATTCTTACAAGAAAGGCCAAATAGCTTCCTTGAAGTTCCAGACGCGGGCAACAGAGTTGGGCTATACAGTGAGTATCCCCACCGTAGAATCGCGTTACGATCTTCTCGTGGACGATGGAAAACAGATTCACAGAGTCCAAGTTAAGTACGGGGACAGGAGCAACGGCAGTGATGGATCGATACACGTTGACCTACGCAAACAGTGCAGGGGGCGTGGAAAACGGAAGACTTATTCTGCGCGAGAAATAGACGCTGTGGTAGTTTATGCACCGCGCACAGACAAATGCTATTGGCTGAATGCACAGAAGTTCGATGGAGTGAAATCGATCACATTGCGAATTGATGAGCCCCAAAAACTGGGGAACAAAATGCATTTCGCGCGTGAGTACGAGTTCTGAAAGTTTTACAGTGCGGGAGAAGTGAAATGCGAAAACACCAAGACGGCTCAGGCAAACGAATGGGGTCGTCGCATAGAGGCAACTGCAACGGACTTTTAATCCGAAAGACGTGAGTTCGATTCTCACCGGCCCCACCAATTTTCTGAGGTGAACGATGCCGAAAAGCAAGAGATGCTCTGAATGTAACGTACCGTGCCGCACGCACAATCGCACCGCTTTCGGCACGCGGCGCAAAGGTCTCGCGGTCCAGGCCAAGATTTCCAAGAGGGGACGAAGGAAACCAGATGCTCCCGTGGCTCGAAGGGATCAGGCACTCGACTTCTAATCGAGTTCATGCAGGTTCGAATCCTGTCGGGAGTTCCAGTTCGGGAGGAAGATCATGGAGAGAAGGCAGAAGTTTTGGATGACGGAGCGCGAACGCGGCGGGTGTCTCGCGGAGCAGGCGGAGATCGGCGCAATGCGAAAGGATGTTGGATTCGGAAGCTACTTTGTCACGTTCTGGACCAGGACGAAAATCTTCACGCTGTTCGTTGGCCGAGTTCCGAAAGAAGTTTGAGTTTTGCCGCTGTATTCCCCTCGCCTCCTAAGCGAGACAGGATAAGTGGATGATGCCGGTTCAACTCCGGCCAGCGGCCCCAGTTTGCACCTCGTAGCCCATCCGTGGGTCAGGTCCACGGCGGAAACCTCCGACGCGGAGAATCGGGTATGAGGTGGGACGTTCGACTCGTCCCCTCTCGCAAGAGAGGCGCACTGGGTTTAACGCTGCCGTACCGCGCTGCCCTCCGAAGGCAGAGAGCGTAGATGGATTGAGGCAGGTTCGAGTCCTGTCGGCAGCGCCATGGGCGGTTAATTCAGCGGCTAGAATGTCAGTCCTACAAACTGAACGTCGTAGGTTCGAGTCCTACACCGCCCACCAAGTTTTGCCGGGACAGCTCAGTTGGCAGAGCGCGACCTTGGTAAGGTCGAGGCCACCGGTTCGAAGCCGGTTCCCGGACCCAGTTTGCCGGACTAGCTCATCGTTGGTTTAGAGCATTCGGTCGATAACCGAAAGGCGGCAGGTTCAAGCCCTGCGTCCGGCACCATTTTTAGCGAGTGTCGTCCAGTGGCTAGGGCCATGGGCTTCCAACCCATTGACGCCGGTTCGAGTCCGGTCGCTCGCTCCAATTCCCTTGACAGCAGAGTGGAACTGCCCTATAACGTATCCAGCGCGGTCTTCGCCAGACGCCACGCGCCGGGACGAGCGTACTCCCAAATTGCGCTCTCAGCCCTGATTCATAGGCGGCTCAGTTTGTTTCCTCCCAGTTGACTGAGCCGCCGCCTCAAGCCATCCTGCTCGCGACGCCAATTTTGCTCTCTTCCCGAGCATCGCCAAGAACAGCATCTTGGCCGCGTATGCACACAATCCCAGAGCGATTTAGGTGCCCACGCGAACAACTGGCGGCACCATTCACAACGCAGGTACAGTAAGCCCATGACAAGGCGGTGCTGCATAGCTCCGCACTTGCACTGGCATCGGGAGTCGATGCGAAAGGCTCCGCACACAGAGCACACGCCGCCCATGCTTACTTCTCCCCTGCAAGCATCTCCGCTGTGCGCCGCCGCGCTGCCGAGATGGTCCGGTAGCGCTCGTTGCAGCAGGCGCGGCACTCGCGCACGATCTTGTCCCCTCGACGGTGGAAGATCAGATTCGGTTCCACCATGGGGTGGAGTCCTTTGTAGCACAATGCTGACGGTTTACGCGCCATGGGATAACGATAGCGCGAGGCGTGGGATAACGCAACCGGGATATCCTCCCGGTTTTTGCCAGCATGATTTGAAAGGAGTTGGAATTGCGAAGAGGGACGTACAAGAAGGGACGAATCTACGAGGTCAATTGGCTGGACTGGCTGTTAGTGCCGTATCCTACGCCGCCGCGCTCTCATAGTCAACATGCGACCGCGCCATGAAGCCCTCATCGACAATGAGGCTGTCGAGCTTGTGGCTCGTCGGCTCATCGATTTCCGGGAGATCAGGCCAGTGCACGTGGGCACGGTCGCCGCGCAGCTTAACGACCACACTGGGCTCACCAGCCACTGCGTTGCGGAGATATACGCGCGAACCGACTTGGATAGCTGTGCTCGTCATCACAATATAGTGTGAGCGCAGTTATGTTGGATGTCAAGCGATTCTTCCGGGATGCTTGCCTTCCTGCTTGCTCAAATGAGGAGGCTCATCGTCTCGCTGACTGGCTTTCCGGTCGGCATCGTGCAATCCCGATGTTCGGGTCTACCGTCCTCGCTGAATCTCCACTTGTGCCGCTTGCCGATCTTGGTATTGCAGCGGCAGCAAATGCGTTTTCCGGCAGGACGCCGGATCGGCTGCTCATTGGAGCGTCCGCAAGCAGGACAGACAGTTGGAGCGCTCATGCTTGCGCCTGATTTCTGTAGTGCTCAAAGAAAAAGACGATGGGTCCTGGCCGCTCGACGATCTGACCGAACCGGACGGCATGACGGTAGGTAGGATAGCCGCGCCGGAGGATTCCGATGATGTCTTCAAGCTGGCTGCGCCAAGTTTCGAGCGAATTCGGACCTTTGTTTATGTTGCACGGGGCGCAGCAGGGGAACAGGTTCTCTTTCGTGTCGTTCTCGGGACAATAGTACTCGCCGGTGGCCACAAGTTTGTGGGTGTATTCCCCGGTGGTCGCCTTCACAAGTTTCATCTTTCGATGGATCGGCGCGACATGATCGGCGCACCATCTCTCGTCAAGCTTGTACCCGCAGTATGCGCAGCGCCCGCCAAACATCTCCCGCAGCGCCGTTCTTTGCTTCGGTGAGAGCTTCATTTTGGCTTCAACCCTTTCACATGCATTCCGATCAAGTGGCATTCGGGGCACCCGCCCAAGAGTGTGTTCCCTTGCGCCTCAGTCCACCCAAAGCGCCGCTTGCTGTGCAGGTGGACCAGATGCCAGTGGTCCCAAGGTGTGACTCCGTCCTTGGGGATCACACCGCGCCAGCAGTTGGGCATCAGATGCAGTTCGCAGCGGCCTCCACAGCGCGCGTAGATGCGATCTCGCTCCGCTTCCTTCTCTTCCCTGGTCGGCTCTCCCCGGCGCGGCCTAGCGCGTATCTTGCGCACGGGAGTGTAGCGCTTGATCGGCGTGCGCTTCATCGTTCACTTTCTCTTGGCGCGTTTCGGTTCCATGCCATCCTCTTTTATGATCTGGCGAATGACCTTCCGCAGTCTCGCGTACTTGTACTCGATTGCGATGTTGGTGTTTACAATCGAAAAGATGGGATCGAGTTGTTTATTTGTCGGTTGCTTCATGGGGTTCTTCTCCTTTGGGTTGGGTTATGTGCTCACGGCACCATCTTGCTCCACTCATCCATGCGTCGTCTCTGGAAGAGTCGCCGTTGTAGGGAGAGGCATCCTCTATTTCGTCGTCGGTGGGAAGTTTCTGCAAATCGTTATTGGATGCCTTGGGTTGGGTTGCGCGGGCTGCAATGATGTCATCTATGTCCACGCGCTCAGATATTCTTTTTCCTACGTGCTCGCCTTCACATTGAATTGAATTGAGTAGCCACTCCCTATCCGTGACCGGCTTCTGCATCTTGGCCAGCTTCTCCCGCAACTGCTCGTTCTCGGCCAGAAGCCGCTCATTGTCCGCGATCCGCTCCTTGCTGATGGCGATCTGCTGTTTGAGATCGCACTTCAGGCGATCCACTTCACACAGGAGAGTGTCGCTCTGGTCCCTAACGCGTATGTGATCGGCCAAGTCACGCTGGAGGCGGGCGATGCGCATGAGTTTCTTGAAATCATCAAGAAGATTCAGCGTCATAATCGCAACTTCAGATGAGCCAAATTTCGCATTCTTCTGCATCATTAGAATTTCAAGTGCAGTCCTGTCCTGACTTGAAGTCCGCAAATCCTCCGGTATCTCCGCTTTCGTATCAGCCACGGTTGGCCTCCTTCCACTTAGGTATTCTTTCTTCTGCCGCTATTCCCAATCGGCGAAGCGACTCGATCATCTTGCTTCTATTTCTCACGCCATCACCGCTGCCGCTGGAACGGTCCTCTCCGTGTTCTTGCGCGGCCCACGCTTGCGCGCGCTCATCATCTTGACACGCTCAAGCAACTCCTTTGAGTCGCAGTTCTTTCGAGCCACCATCGCATCGGATACCGTAAACTGCGGCGACGAACCTTCGACGAGAAGAATAATTGGCACTTGTGCAGAAATCGTCTTCAGCCGCTCCGCGAGTTTGGTGCCTCGCTCATCTTCCTTGTGATTGGTTACCATCGCCAAATCAACTTGAAACGCCACAAAAAGGGCAACCGCTTCCTGTTCAAATTGCGCCGTCAAAACTCGGTATCCATGAGTTTCGAGCAAAAACTTCATGAGCGAAAGCTCTGTATCGGATTGGTCGAAATAGAGAACAATTTTTTTTGGTCTCATCCCATTCCTTTCGGGAATTGCCTTATGTTCAGATCGTCAGGCAAATCCTTGCCTTTGTGCTCGCCATACGCCGAGCCCATCTGCTTTGCAAAAAAAGCAATATTATTTTCCTTGCACTGATCCCGTAACTTACGCATCCACGCAGGGTCCATGGGACGCGCCTTCGGCCCGGACTCGCCACCCGCGATGCAAAGCTGCAACCCGTAGCAAAGCGGCGGCTCGATGGGCAATCCTTGACATCCGCAGTCCATGCCGTTGCAGCACATTGGTGGCCCATCGGGATAGAGTGTCTTCGGGTAACCGAGATCGATTTCGCCGATCAGTGGCTCGGCTGAGATGAAATGCACCTTCGCGGGAACTTGCCCAATGATGGGAATGCGTTCGTCGGCGTACTTCTGGTTCTCACAAGAGGTGCCGACCCACACGTTGGGGAGTGGCCATGCCTGCACTGGACGGCAAGCGAGGTTGTATTTGAACGCCATCCCATCGGCGGCCATTGCCACTCGCTCCGGAGTGCTCATTGTTCGGAAATATTCGAGCATCCGTTCCGGACGCTTCGTGAGAAACATGTGAGTGATGTGGGGCGTCAGAGCACAAACCGCGAAGCATTTGTCGAGCATTTCAAACGGCACCCATTCTCCAAATAGGTCCGTCATGTCGCCCCAGAAAATCTTGCATGGCTTCTTGTGTTTGAGAACCGAAAGCAATTGCTTCTCATCCAACACAAACTGGCCAGTAGTGAGTCCCTGCGCGGTAAATCCCTTAAATAGGGAGGCTGCATCCTTCGGCCAGAAGCGGCGGACGATGCTCTCGCTGTAACATGCAGTGCATCCGGGGGACACCTTCTGACAGATCGTTGTGGTGCGCTCTGATCCGTGAGGACGAAAGCGGATTGGGTTAACACTGAAGTCGCACCACTCAATCGAAGTTTTGTTCATCCATCCTCCCTTAGAAAGGAACAGAGTCATCCGGTTCGTTGCTTTGGTTGTACTGTAACTTGCTTTGTTCTGCGCCGTCACCTTTTTTCTTTTTCTTGGTCGTCCACTGCGCCGGACCCGGAGGAGCCCAGTCTACTTGTTCAAGAGACAACTCTTCCTCGCTGCTGATGATGCGATAGTAGATCGGTGGAGAAGCAACATCGGCTTTAGTGTGGAATTGTATCTTGCGAATCAAGTTCTTCGGCTCGACTTCCGGATTCTCGATGGTGAGGCCCATGCCCCATTCTTTCCAGCCATTGATGCCGCCGCCGCGCGCACGGTCGAAGATCGTTCCTTTATCGCTCTTGGAAAGATGGTGAACGATGCATACTTGGCAGTTACCCTCGCGTTGAATCCTCTTCGCCGAAGCGAGAACCTTGGCTGTCTCCTGGTTGTCGTTCTCGTTGCCTTCCCATAAGTCGCGGAACACGTCGAAGAACACGAAGTTAATCTGTTTCTGCTTGATATCCTCGATGATATCGACCAAATCTGGATTACTCTGGAGTGTCCATGTCTCGCGCTGGGCTCGCGTGTTGATGTAGAGCCACTCTTCGATGTCGATCAGATCGATGAACTCGCGGACAGCGATGGGGGCTCCTCTGAGCATTCGCTTCAATCGGCTCTGCGACAGGCCGGGAGCGTCTTCACGGGAAACGAGACCGACTTTGAGCCGATTCGGAATGCGGTGCTGAAACCACGCCACCCCGGCAACCAAGTGCAAAGCGAGATCGAAAATCAACACGGACTTCGAGGTTCCCGAGTCGCCCAGGATCAGCCCGTTTCCTTCCTTCTGGATAATCCCCTCAATGGTCCAGTCGATGTTTTCCGGGGCCGACTGGACGAATGTGCGAGCGCCGATGAAAAACGGCGTCACGTTGTGCAGCAGGGAGCGGCTCTCTTCGCGCAAGGATTCGAATTGCTGTTCGGCGAATTCGAGGGTAGTCAGTGCGTCTTCGCTTTGATCGGCAGCGCGCGCAATCACGGAAGAAGAGATGACCATCATCCGGCGTGCGAGACTTTTATCTTTGACGATCCGGATGTATTCGTTGATGACGGGGCGGCGGGGAAGTCCTTCGGTGAGGCTAGCCAAGTACGCTACTCCTCCGACAGCTTCGACTTCTTTGTATTTGGCAAGAACATATGCCAATGTGACGATGTCGATGGATCGCCCATCGTCTTCAAGCTCATTCATGCGGAGGAAGATGCGGCGATGCGAGTCGAGCGAAAAATCGTCGGATTTGATTATTTCGGATGCTTCTTTGAGCGCCCGCTGATCGAGGAGGATGGCTCCCAAGATCGTTCGTTCTGCGTCCACATTCGCGGGAAGACCTGCTTCAAGCGTGATGTCTGCGGTGCCGTTCGTCCGTTGCATCGGACGCGGCTGATATTGCTGCGCAGGCGCGGTCTCGTGGATTGGAGCCGGTTGCTCTTCCGGCTGCTCCGGTACTTCGTCGGACATCATGAACTCGCTAGGATAGGTCGTCATCTAAAATTCCACATCCTCGTGCCTTGCAAATAAGGAATCAGCACGCTGACTTGCAATTTTTAGGTTTGCCACAGCTTGTACCCAATAGGATCGTTTCAACTCACATCCGACGAAAGCCCGTTCCATCTCCAAAGCCACAACGCCAGTCGATCCAATTCCAGCGAATGGATCAAAGACGGTATCGCCCGGATTAGACCATAAACGGATGCCGCGCCGAATAACTTCAAGTTGCAGTGGGCAGATGTGGCGTTCGTCTTCATGCTCTCTGGCTGATTCTTTCTGGAGCGTGTCAGAAGCATTTATATCCATCCAAACAGGAGAAGCAAAGTTCTGCCACAACTTGACTGGGAACGTCTCGTTCGTATTTGTGACGCGCTCAGGGTTGTCTCCAGGTTTGCGCATTGTAACGAGATAGTCCGGTATGCCCTGTCTGCTCATGCACGAATCCTTCTTGATTTGCTTGTGCAGCAGACCGAGGGCCTTGGTGCGCTGCATTGAAGTCACTGGGTCTTTCCAAATGCACACTTCGGAATGATAAATAAATCCAGCCTCTTCGTATGCCTTAATGATTTCCCCGCGAAAATCCCGCAGACCGATGTATCCGTGAAACTGCTTCGAAGTGGGCAGATTCATGCAATGGATCGAAACCAATCTCCCAGGCATGGTAATGCGAAATTGCTCTTTGATGAGGAACCTGTAATGCTGCCAGAACTCATCCGATGTGCGGCTGTTCCCCATGTCGCGGTCGGAATTGGAGTAAGTGTAAAGCGTCTCGAATGGGGGCGAGAATACAGAGTAGTGAATTGAATCGTTATCCAGTTCGCGCGCCAGTTCAACACAATCGGCAAGCTCGATACGGTATCCATCTCCATCCTCGCGGTTCCGAACGTAGGGCGACGATGTACGCGAAGTGCCGACTAGATTCATGCGCGTCAAGTCCTGGGTATTTTCTGCCATCTCTTCGGCCATCTTCTCCGCTTCCATCTCTTTTCTCCGCAGATTTTCGACTACGTTGCCCTCGGTTGTGGCGGCGATGATATGCACATGCACGTCTCGGTTCTGGCCGAATCGCCATGAACGCCTTACAGCCTGATAGAACTGCTCCCACGAGTCGTTGACTCCAACAAATAACTGCCTTGCGCTATTCTGTAGGTTTAGCCCGTAGCCGAACATTGAAGCTTTGCTGACGAGGTAACGTTTCTCTCCCGACAGCCATTGATTCAATAACTCAACTTTGCGGTCGGGGTCCAACGATCCAAAGATCGATACGCAGTTTGGGCCAAGCCGCCGCGCCATTTCGTCTTGCTCGGAGTTTAAGTTGCACCAGATGAGCCACTGCTCGTTAGGCTCTTGGTCGATCACCTTGATGCCCATCGCGATGCGCTCGTCAATCGATGCCCGGCGCGCCCCAATGCGCTCTTGTAGCGTCTCTGCCGGTAGCGCGAAAAGAAATCCATCTGTAGGGGTTTCGACTAGCACTTCGTGGAAATGTTCATATTTGGGAGGCAGAGTAAAGATATCGTCCTCGTACCCCACATCAGAAGGTTTACGCATCGACACCGCCCATGAGCAAACCCACTTCCAAAACTCTTTCCTAGCGTGTCCTTTGAGCCGCCACTTCTGTGTCTCGCCGCCATCATGGACAAAAAACATCGACAGCATTTCGGTCGCTGTCATAACCCCTAAGAATTCAGCATGGTTGCCTAGCTCTATGTAGTCGTTCGGGGCTGGAGTGGCTGTGGCACATAGCTTATAGGGAGTCTTTGCAAACATCTCAATCAAGGCAGAGCGGGTTTTGCTGTCCATCGACTTCAGGATGCTGGATTCATCGCAGACCACAGCGGAGAATTTAGCAGGGTCAAAGTCGGCGATGCGGTCGTAGTTAGTGACGTTGACACCTTCTCTAACTTCCGATTGATGACGAACGATGCGCGATTGAAACCCAAACTTCGGAGATTCCTTCTCGACGGTTTGCTGCGCCACAGCGAGAGGAGCCAGAATGAGGATAGGCCCATCGGTATGTTTGGCGATATGTTTCGACCACTCTAATTCAATCAGCGTCTTTCCCATTCCAGTTCCGAGAAACACAGCGGAGCGCCCTAAGCGAAGGGACCATTGGCATACGTCGCGCTGAAAGGGAAACATCGCCGGATGTAGCGCGGGTACATCTGACAAGCCGCAGAGAGTAGGCAGAATCTGCTTTTGCGCTAGGAATCGATCATAGTCGCCCCAATTACGCTGGTGCGGGAGGATGAATTCTGCTGCCATGATGGAATCAGCGCCTTGGTCATCCTGCTCTCCGAATATGGTTCGCAAACTCATCCGTTCAATCTCCTCTGTGCCTGTCCCTGCACCAGCTTAGATTTCTCCTCAGCGTACACCGGAACCGTGAGCACTTCTTTTCTGCCTTCGGCGAAGTTGGGCCACCGCTCACGCGCTTCCTCCATGGCGGCGAGGATGTCACCAAGTGATGGGAGCGCCGTCTCCCCTTCGTCCCTTGCTGTCTCCGAGAGCATCGCCATCGCTACCTGAAACGCGCGAAGGTCCATCGGGACTAGGTATTGCGTGAATAGTTCGAGGCTGGTCCTCTCCCACTTGCCGTGTCGGTAGATCGCCATCTTGACCAGCAATGCGCTCACGTTGTCTTCCGTTGATAACTTCTTCGAGAACTGCCAGATTTGCTTCTGCTCTTCCGATAGGTATAGTGGCATTGTTTCCTCCGATAGGCTGACCGAAGCGGTCAAGCCGTTTTGAATACTTGGTGATGTTTCCTATCCAGCGGCGCACAGGATCGCCGTGAGCCACATCCGACTTGGCTCGATTGTGGAGTAGGTTTTGGAAATCCTCAAGCGTCATGGCTGGATTCGCCGCGAGCATTAGCGATAACTGTTTCGCATCTGCTGGTCCCCACGGCATAGGTGGCCCATCCGGGTTCTTTTTAGCCCAATATTTCTCCAGTGATTCCCGAAAAAAACTAGTTCGTCGATCCGGAATCCCCCTCTGGGATGCCTTTTTCCCAGAAGGCTTTTGTCTTTGGTCTACCCCTATACCTATACCTACCCCAATACCAATACCTTCACTGCTGAAACTTTGCGGAATTTTACAAAAAGACTCATTTTGAAATGAGTTAGCCTTTTTCCACTCCAAATACCCTTGACGGAATAAACTCAGCGACTCCGGCAATGGCGCTGGACTCATAGTGTCGCGTGTTTTCTTATACTTAGGAAGAAATTTCTCGGAAGTGACAAATTGGCACCACCAGACGCCACTCTCTGTTGCATAAAGAATGGCTAGGTAATTCTGCTCATACTCTCTAAAAACTTGCCAAATTTCTTCACTAGTTGGAATCTTGCGAAAGTTTCCAAAAACACGAGAAACAAGAGACTTATATGACAATTCTAGTCGAGCACAGCCATTCGCGGCGAGGAAAAAACGCGGCCAATAAAGCTGGGCGATGTCGCTGCACGCTGCGAGACGTTCGCCAGAAAATAGGCCCTCGGGGTCGATGATGGCCATGTCTTAGTTCACCGCTTCGTTGTTGTCGAACAGTATGTCGCCCTCGGGGATTTCCCTGTCAGACAACGAATTCTCAAGCCCGCTATCGTTCGCCCGATTGCGCAGAATCGCGCCAACATACCGAATCGCTTTGGAAACCACGTTGTACGATCCGAAGTTCCCCCGAGTACAGGCCGGAGAAGCAAGTTTGATGGATGTGGCTACTTCATCGGCCCCGTAACGCCTGACCCATGGCAGCAAAACACGGGCAGTGGGGCATCGATCTTCTGTAAGATACTCAGTCCAAACCTGCTGGAGAGAAGCGACCAACCTTTCGTTTACCATCGATAACTGCTTCTCGGCAGCTATAAAGCGTTCAACCTCTACGATCTCCTGCTGAATTCTTAGAAATGCCAAATCGGCATCGGGTCGAGGCGCGACTTCTGCGATAATCTTGGCGGATTTTCCCCGATTACATTCCCAGCATGATG
>Ga0335078_10002975_pt1 | contig 25385 bp, 23 predicted proteins | sample Lox_Sample_32_FD_206711 | JGI IMG/M metagenome (GOLD analysis project Ga0335078, IMG submission 206711) | Soil microbial communities from Loxahatchee National Wildlife Refuge, Florida, United States - Lox_Sample_3.2 | ecosystem: Environmental > Terrestrial > Soil > Wetlands | place: USA... | reverse complement strand
TGTCTTCAAGGGTAATCCTCGTCCTACGTCTGTTCGTGGACAGCGGACGGATCAGCTTCCAGGAAGCTTTGAACTGGAGCAGAATTACCCCAATCCGTTTAACCCGTCAACGGTAATCGGTTATCATCTGCCAGTTGCCGGCAAGGTCACTCTAAAGATTTTTGATGTGCTAGGTAGAGAGGTAACGACGCTTGTGAGTGCAAAACAAAGCGCAGGTTATTACAACGTCACTCTCGATGCCGCTAGTTTGCCGAGCGGTGTCTACTTCTACCGGCTGCAGTTCGGAAGTGTTTCCATTACGAAGAAGCTGATGCTGGTGAAATGACTTTTCCTTTGATCCTCCTTTACCCATGGTTGGCGCCCCATCAAGCGGGACGCCACCCGTCGGGTGGGGCACGCCAGTAAATGAGTTTGTAATTCTTGTTGCCAACGAAAGGGGTGGTTCTATTCAAGCCGGAAATTCTTAACTTAACGGGAATCACATCTGGAAATTTTAATGAGCGGGAAATAGGTGATCGAATCCAATTAATTAACATTTATTTCGATGACAAAATTGCATAGGGGGAGTTATGGAGATATTCTTGCGTTGGTTTGTATTGGGAGCGAACCTCCTCTCGCTGGGATTGGCCACTGCGAATGCGCAGGAAGTGTCGGAGAATCATGACATTCACACTCGACTCCAAGTTATTAATGGTTGGGTAAACCCATTACCAAATGACCTGGCCGTACCTGTAACAATCTCACCTCTTCTTCGTGGTGACAGCCGGCTGGCAATGTCACATTGAAGGTTTACGATGTCCTAGGCAGAGAAGTGAGTACGCTTGTCGATGGGAGACAAAACGCAGGCTATTACGATGTCACATTCAACGCTGCTAATCTGCCAAGCGGTGCCTATTTCTATAGAATCAAAACCGAAACATTTTCCGATGTAAAAAAACTTCTGTTAATAAAATAATGGTGAGTTAATACCATGTACTCTAACACGACGAATCTCAGATTGATGGCTGCTGCTTTAGCAATTGCATTAGTGATCGCAGGTTGCTCAAAAAAAAGTTCAGTTACGGGTCCGAACACAGCATCAAATTCCGCCACTATCTACCTTGACAGTACCCAACAAATCATCAGGGGGTTCGGTGCCGCGAACATTATTGGTGCTGGCTGGCGGCCTGACATGACCACAAGCGAGGTGCAAATTGCTTTCGGTGTTGGCCCAGGTCAGCTCGGTTTTACGATTTTGCGTCTTCGGATCTCACCCGATTCAACAGATTTTAGTATGAACATTCCTACAGCGAAATTGGCAAATTCGATGGGAGTCACGATCATTGCAACCCCATGGACGCCTCCGGCGTGGATGAAAAGTAACAATAGCACGATCGGAGGAACTCTTAACACGAGTGCCTATGCCGCATACGCCGCTCACCTAAAAGCATTTGCGGATACCATGTCGAATGGTGGTGTCTCCCTATATGCTATCTCGGTTCAGAACGAACCTGACGCTAATGTGAGTTATGAGTCTTGCTTTTGGAACGCGACCCAATTCCTCAACTTCGTGAAGAACAATGCCTCGTCGGTCGGTGTCCCGATTTTCATGCCCGAATCAGAAAGTTTCAACCACCAGTTCTCAGACTCAACACTTGATGATCCTGTCGCTGCGGCAAATGTCGCTTTCATCGGCGGACACCTTTATGGCGCCAGTCCATCACCTTATTCACTCGCACTCAGCGAGGGGAAAGAAGTATGGATGACCGAATACCTGGTACTCGACACCACATGGAGCGCTGTTCTCGGTACGGCCAAAAGTATCAATGATTGTATGAATTCAAACATGAGCGCGTATATATGGTGGTACATAGTAAGATACTATGGCCCGATCAACGAGAGTGGTATAGTCACTCCTCGCGGCTACGTCATGTCTCAATTCGCGAAGTTTGTTCGTCCGGGATTTCACAGGGTTTCTGCTAGGGCGAATCCTCAAACAGATGTCTATGTGACTGCGTACAAAAATGGGTCCAAGGTGGTAATTGTTGCTCTGAACATGGGGTCATCTTCGTTAAGTCAAACGTTTACGATTCAGAGTGGAACTGTCAGCAGCCTTACACCCTATGTCACATCAAGCGTTAAGAATTGTGTCGAGGGAAATAATATCGCCGTGTCGAACGGTGGATTTACTGTCACATTGGATGCATCCAGCGTAACGACACTTGTGTCGAATTAAAAATGTGGAGGGATGATTTGCGACTCTCAAGATTTGTATTTTCGAGCGGATTCTGTGTTGCACTATTCCTTGGGATAATGCTCTCGCCCTGGAAATCGTTTGGCCAAATTGCTTTGGGTCAGGCGAAGTTTCTTGGAAATGCCGTGAGTTTGCCGATCCCCTCAAGTTATTTGATTTATTGGGATCAGATTGTACCGGCGGGCTGGGGTAAATGGGGATCTGTGGCCAGTTCTTCATCGGATACATCCACATGGAATTGGGGACCGCTCGACCAGATTTATAACTATGCGATGACCAACGGCATCTCGTTTAAGGAGCACAACTTGGTCTGGGGACAGCAGCAACCGTCATGGATCTCATCACTCGACTCTGCGCACCAATACCAAATGGTGGAGACATGGATCAGGCTCTGCGGAGAAAGGTATCCAGAAGCGGCAATGGTGGACGTTGTGAATGAACCGTTGCACGACACACCGATGGCACTAAACCCCGTTCCTTACTACAAGGCGCTAGGCGGCGCTGGCGCCACCGGCTGGGATTGGGTCATAACAGCGTTCACGCTTGCCAGGCAATATTTTCCTAATGCAAAATTGCTGCTGAACGATTATTTCATATTGAGCTCGCCCACGTTGAGCTCTCAGTCGGAAGTTGTTCAATACCGTACCATAATAGATTTATTAAAACAGAGAAACCTTATTGATGGTATCGGTTGCGAAGGGCATTTCATGGAGCAAACCGACACGAACACCATTCGGACCAACCTCAATTATCTCGCAGCAAGCGGTTTGCCGATTTATATAACGGAATACACGGTTGACGAAGCCAGCGATGCGACGCAGCTTGCTGTTTACCAGAAGCAGTTTCCAATTTTCTGGACACATCCGGATGTGAAGGGAGTTACCTTATGGGGGTACATCCAGGGAAACGTTTGGACCCAAACTCCCAATTGCTACTTGATTCGCTCGGATAGCACGATGCGGCCGGCGTTACAATGGTTAATTAACTACATTGAGGAGAATCCTGCAGGCGTAAAGGACACTGATGCAAGGCTACCGTTGGACTATGCTCTTGAACAGAACTATCCCAATCCGTTCAACCCGACAACGGTAATCAGTTATAGGCTTCCGAATGTCAGCAATGTTGCATTGAAAATTTACGATGTTCTCGGAAGGGAAGTGGCAACGCTCGTCAACGGGAGACAAGCCGCAGGATATAACAATATTACATTCAATGCTGCAAATTTGCCGAGCGGTGTGTATTTTTGTAAAATTGTCGCCGAGAAATTTTCTTCGATGAGGAAACTTTTGTTGATGAAATAACGGCGATTTTTGAGATAAGAGAAAAGGATTTACATTTAAACAGTTTAAATAGATTAAAGGTGCAATCGATGAAGACGTGTGTGCAAGTATATATACTGTCATTCTGCTTTTGGTCGTGCTTCTGTTTGACAACCGCCAAGGCGCAGCCGTCGGGAGGCCCATATGGCCCAATCCAGCAAACGTATAAGTCACCCATGGTGACAGGCAGAACATATTATGTCGCAGTAGATGGTGACTCAAACGCGTCGGGTGAATCGTTAAGCAAACCGACAACATTAGAAGCTGCCATCGCGCGAGTGCAGACAGGGGACGCGATTGTCATGCGCGGCGGAATCTACCGGACAGGAAATCTTAAGTTGAACCAGGGAATCACTATGCAACCTTACGAGGATGAGCAGCCTGTGCTTAAAGGCACCGACATTGCCGCATCCTGGAAGAATCTGGGAAACGGAGTTTGGGTTACGAAATGGGATCACTTGTTTCCTTCAAAACCGGATGATTGGTGGCAGCGTAGCATTGACGGGCGAAAGACTCCACTATGGCGTTTTAACAACGACATGGTTTTCATCGACGGAAGGTACTTGTTGTCGGCAGGCTGGCTGGGGGCCGTGGATACAAACTCTTATTACATTGATTACGGTGATAGTCTTGTTTATATCGGCACGGATCCGACGAGCCGGCTCGTTGAAATCACCGCCCATGATGCTGCGATCATACGAGTGACGGGCGAATGTCACGACAAGATATCCGACCATAAAGGATACACGATCCGCGGCATCACCTTCACACAATATGCCTACCGTGCGCTCGAAGTCGACGGAGCCGACCCGGTGGGGGTGACCGACGAGTCGAAGTACGGAAGGGATGTCGTCGGCACGGAGTTGGAGAATTGCACCATAACCTACTGCTCCCGCGTTGCAGGTTATTTCCACGGCAACAATCTGACGATTCGCCACTGTAAAATAAGTGACACGAGGACCGAGGGCATTTACATCATAGCTTCCAATGATGTCCTGCTTGAAGGGAACATTTTCACTCGCAACAACATCGACAGCATAAGTGGATACTATCCCGCAGCAGTGAAGATCTTCAACCAATGCCACCATGCGGTTTGCCGCGACAATTTGATTATCGATCTTCCGAATTCAAACGGCGTTTGGTATGACGTCGGCGAAGTCGACGGCGTCTTCGTCGACAACTGGGTCGAAGGAGTCGGTCGGGTGACCGGGACAACGCCTACGAACCAGCTTTGGCCAAGTAACAACGGATTCTTCTTTGAAATATCAAAAGGGGTCACGGTCGCGGGCAACGTCTTTGTCAATTGCGACCACGGTATGATGATACTCAACAGCTCCAATGCAAAGATTTACCAGAACACATTCGTCAATAGTATGGCTTGTATCGGGCGGAATGGAAGAACTCCGGCGGATGACAAGCGCTTTGGCTGGCACTCCAGCACGGGTCCTGTTGTCGAAAAGCGAGAAGGTCATATATTAGTCAACAACCTGCTTTCCGGCGACGGAGACTACGTCAGGCCTCTCTTGTTCGTCTGGCAGCCTCCGGCTTTGTGCGGGCAGCTCGAGAAACCCGAGCTCAACGAAATGGACCATAATGTTTTTGTCCGTGCGGCACGAAGCTCGCCATATCCTCTGATTCTGTGGAGTCCGGCGCAAAACGAGAACTGCCAGTCGGGGTTCAATTCATTGGATGACTTGCGAAAACTTAATCCGAAGTTTGAAGCGAATGGCCGTTTTTATCCCGACTATCATGGACCTCTGTTTAAGGGAGTCGAGTTAGGCAACTATCAGATTCTAACAGATTTTCCAGGAGCGATAATGGGAATGAAGCTCCCGGAGGATGTCGGGACGCTACTCGATCAAGCCGGGAGCGAAGGCCGGTATGTGGGAGCTTATCCACCGATCCAGCGTTGACTTTGTAATTGGAAAACCAAAATCAAGAATTTCCCGGAGGGCTTATTGTAATGGAGAATAAATCTACCGCAATCTTACTGCTTTCGTGCAAAGATCGCACCGGACTGATCTCAAGGATCTCTCACTTTGTCTTCGAGCGCGGCGGGAACATAATCGACCTCGATGAGCATGTCGACGGCGAATATTTTTTTATTCGGCTATCATGGGACATGAAGAATTTTTCAGTGCCGGAAGTCGACGTTGCGGAGGCATTCATGCCTCTTGCAAAGGAATTCGACGCCAAATGGAAAATAAATTTTGCCGGGAAGAATATGCGAGTCGCGATCTTCGTCTCGAGGCTCGACCATTGTCTCCAGGAGATCTTGTGGCGCCAGCGTCTCGGCGAGTTCAATATTGAGATCCCGCTTATAATTTCCAATCATGCAGACTTGAAGCCTCTTGCGGATCAATACGGCATTTCGTATTGCGTCTTTCCTATCACTAATGAGAACAAGGAAGATCAGGAAAAAAGGGAGCTTCTCTTGTTGAAGGAAAAGAATATCGAGACCATCGTGCTTGCTCGCTATATGCAAGTCCTTACGCCCGCGTTTGTCGATAGGTATCCGAACAGAATCATCAATATTCATCATTCGTTCCTTCCTGCGTTTGCCGGCAGCAATCCGTACAAACAAGCTTATGAGCGCGGCGTCAAGATCATCGGTGCTACGAGCCATTATGTCACAAAGGATCTGGATGATGGGCCGATCATCGAGCAGGATGTCATTCGGATATCTCACAAAGACACAATTGACGATCTGGTACGCAAAGGACGAGACCTTGAGCGACTCATCATAGCGCGTGCATTATACTATCATGCTCAATACCGAATCCTGGTACACGGCAAAAAGACGATTGTATTTGTGTAACGCGGACATTACTTGCCGGGGAACCGAAGGCTTCAGGTGTGCAAACCGGTTTTCAACGAGTCGATGCAACCCTGGGGGATGATTTTTGGATTACATCTTTGCTCCACGAAATTAAAGAGTCCTAGAAAGGAAAATAAATATGACAGATCAGCAATGGGACATACTATTAAGAATAGTCAGAGGGGAGAAATTCGATCCGATTCCAGTCGGATTCATTATTGACAGCCCGTGGCTTCCCAATTGGTACGGAATCAAAATACTCGACTATTTTTCTAACGACGAGTTGTGGCTGAACGCAAACTTGAAAGCCATAAACGAATTTCCCGAGGTCATGTTTCTGCCGGGGTTTTGGTCGGAATTCGGAATGTGTACGGAGCCGTCGGCGTTCGGGGTGCGATGCACTTTCCCGCCGAACGAATTCCCGTTTGCGCATAAAGCTATTCAATCATCAGATGATATCGACTCGTTGCCCCAGCCGAATCCGAAAACGGATGGTCTCCTGCCATTTGTTGTGAATAGGTTGAAGCTCGCGCAGCCGAAGATTGAAGCCGCCGGCCACAAGATCCGGTTTGCCGTCGCTCGCGGCCCGCTAAACGTCGCGAGCTATCTGATGGGCTCTACTGAATTCTTGACGACCATGATGATGGAGCCGGAAAAAGCCGAGAACTTGATGAGAAAGATAACCTCATATCTGAAAGACTGGCTCCACCTTCAGATGGAGACATTCCCATCCATCGACGGAATCTTCATGCTGGATGACATCATCGGATTCATGGCCGCAGAGCAATTCAAGGAGTTCGGGCTGCCGTATTTCAAGGAACTGTTCGACGTTGATGTTTCGGTCAAGTTCCTCCATAATGACGCGCCATGCAAAGAGTCGGCTCCTTTCCTGGCAGAGATGGGTGTGAATTTGTTCAACATGGGCTTCGATGTGACTTTGAATGAGTTGAAAACATTGACGGAAAACAAAGTGACACTTCTTGGAAATATTCCCCCGCGAGATGTCCTCGGGAATGGAACGCCTGAAGAAGTTGCGAAGAGGACAACTGACTTGATAAAATCTCTACCGGACAAATCGAGAGTCATGTTGTCATGCGGCGGCGGAATGCCGCCCGGTGTCAGCACCAAAAACATGAATGCTTTTATTCGGGCGGTCAAAGAAACTCACTAAAAGCTTCCGGTAAAATTAGAAAACGTTTCAAGAACAATTCTGAGAGGCATTCGCCTCGATTGAGATACGCCCAACTGACGAGAACCAATTCCAGCGTGAAGTCGTTCAGTTAGTCGTACCTTTTTGGATTACGGATTTGAGCTACTGCGGAGAAGGAGATGTCGCCATGAAGAGACGAGAGTTCATCAAATATACGGCGCTGAGTGCCGGTGCCCTGACAATTTCGCCCTATACGAGATTCGTCGCCGATGAAGCCAGGAGGAAGTATGCCAACGATGTCGTCACGCTAGGCAAAACCGGGATTAAGACTTCTCGACTCGCGGTGGGAACCGGCACGCATGGATTCAATTATCACTCCGAGCAGTCTAGGATGTCCGGCGGAAGAGGTCTGCCGGAATTGCTTAGGGTTGCCTTCGATCAGGGGATAAATTTTTGGGATTCGGCAGATCAATATGGTACACACCCCGATTTGAAAGAGGCGCTCAATTATATTCCGCGCGATAAAGTGGTCATCCTGACTAAGACCGAAGCCACAACCGCCGACGAGATGAAATCCGACCTGAACCGGTTCCGGAAAGAAATAGGCACCGATTTTATCGACATTATTCTTTTGCACATGATGACCGCATCGGATTGGCCGATTCAAAAGCAGGGTGCAATGGAAGTTTTGGAAAAGGCGCGGCAAGATGGTACAATTCGTGCCCATGGAGTTTCATGTCACACGCTCGGAGCGTTGAAGGCGGCTTCACTCTCGGATTGGGTGCAAGTCGATTTCGCGAGAATCAACCCGGCTGGCGTCGTCATGGATGCAGACGTGCCGGCGGTTACGAATATTCTGAAGAAGATGCACGGTGACGGGAAAGGCGTAGTCGGGATGAAGATCTTCGGGGCCGGACGGCTCGTCGATAGAAAAGACGAATGCCTTCAATATGTCCTGCGTCTGGATTTTGTAGATGCGTTCACGATAGGTCAGCAAGGGCAGGATGAGATGCTTGATCTTGTCAAGCGAATACCGGCCGCTAGTGTTTCAAGCTAAGGATTTTGATTACTGCAATCCCAGAGATCGCCTGATACCAAATTCGAGACCCCTCAATTCAGCCAGGCCTCTCATTCTCCCGAACAATGAATACCCCGGATAAATCCCTTTCCGATTCATGTCCGGCAGCATGAGATGCCCATGATCGGGGCGCAGCGGCATTCGTGAGCCTTTTATTCCATTTTCAATTCTCCGCTGTTGTTCGACAACAAGCGGTTTCATCACGCCGTACATATCCACATCACCGTCGAGATGATTGTCTTCGACGAATCCACTGTTACCATCTCTTTTCACGTTCCGAAGATGGATGAAGTTAATCCGCGAGGCAAATGCTTCGGACATTTCGACGACATCATTTTCAGGGAAGGCCGCCAGTGATCCCGGACAGTAGGTGATTCCATTGGACTGTGAATTCTCAAAGCTCAATATTTGCTCGAAATCTTTTCTGGTGCTTACGATTCTCGGCAGGCCGAAGAGCGGAAATGGAGGATCGTCGGGGTGAATGCCTAAGAGTACCCCGGAATCGTCGGCAACCGGCACTATTTCATTTATGAAGGACCGTAGATTCTGACTGAGATCGCTTGAGCCGATATTATCGTACTTGTCCAGCTCCGATTTGAATCCGTCCAAAGTGTATGCTTCCAGTGATCCCGGAAATCCAAGAAGAATCGTCTCAAGAAGTTTTTCTCGCCGTTCCGTTGTCATGCCGCGGTAGCATCGCTCGGCCTCTTTGATTTCATCGTCGGTGTAATCTTTCTCGGCATCCTTTCTTTTCAACATGAAGATATCGAAGGCTGCTAGAACTCTTCTGTCAAACTTTGTGGTTATCGACCCGTCTTTGAAGATGACTCTCAGGTCTGTGCGGAGCCAATCAAGCACAGGCATGAAGTTGTAACAAACGATGTCGATCCCGCATTTGGCCAGGTTTCTTATCGACTCTTTGTAGCTATCTAAGTACCTCCGGTAATTACCGGTTCGTTTCTTGATGTCGTCATGCACCGGAATGCTTTCGGTGACCGCCCATCTCATTCCTGCTTTCTCAATTATCCGTTTTCGTTCGATGATTTCTTCGATGGTCCATATTTCCCCGATTGGAATCTGATGGAGCGCGGTGACGATGCCGGTGGCGCCGGTCTGCTTTATCTCTTCAAGTGAGATGGGATCGTTAGGGCCGAACCATCTCCATGATTGTTCAAATGCCATTTATTTATTTTCCCCGGTATGCGTTGAGCCTGAGCTCGATTTACTTTTGTCAGTCGGTTAAAACTCTCGTCGATTGCCTGATGACGAACTCAGTTTCCAAAACGACTTTCTCGATAGGCAGTAGCTTTGGCGCTTCGATGTTCCGAATCAATATTTCCGCGGCTTTTCTGCCGATCTCTTCTTGAGGTGCTCTTATCGTCGTCAGAGGCACAGGATAAGTTTTGGCATAATAGATGTCGTCGTTGCCGACAATGGATATTTCTTCGGGCACGGAAATGTTCATCTCTCTTAGTGCCATCATGACGGCGAGGGCCTGATGGTCATTAAAGCACACGATAGCCGTCGGGTATTCGTCTCTCGTTCTCTTCTTAAAATACTCCATAGTTTTGGGAAAAGCCTCATCGTAGTGAGAACCGATCGAAACGATCATATCTTGACTGAAAACGCTGGTGCTTTCGCTAAATGCATCGCGGAATCCTTCGATGCGTTCCTGGGTATGCGAAGACTGAGGCGGACCGGCAAAGTGGACGATCTTTTCATGGCCGCTTTCTATCAAATACTTTACTGCCTTCTTGATCGCTTTCAGATTGTCGATCGCCACCACATTTGCTTGTATCCCTTTGACTTCTTCCAACAGGACAAAAGGGTAGTTTATCATTTTCAGTCTAAAAAGGTGCTCGATTTCTGCAGAACCTTCTACGACAGGAGCTATTATTGTGCCTTTGATGTCCTTCGCAGAAAAAAGATGAGATAATTTTTTCTCATGTTCATGATTATCGTCCGAGCTCGTGATAATCACAGAGTACCCCCTTCTGCTCGCGTAGTCCTTTACACCGGTAGCTACTGACGTGTAAAAAGGATAATTGAGGTCCTTTATGATTATTGCGATGGCCTTGTCTTGGGCTCCATTCTTCAGATTTCTTGCGATCCCCCTCGGACGAAAGTTCATTTCCTTCATCACTTCCAATATTTGGTCACGCGTCGTCGGCCTTACGGAGTCCTTGGCGTTTATGACAGCCGAGACAGTCCCCTTTGAGACGCCAGCTTTATGAGCGACATCGTCTATCGTCAGTCTTTTCACCAGATTCTACACCTTGTCGGAACTATTTCAATTGAAACGGTTTTATGAAATCTCTAACAATTCAAATTACCATACGATGGCTTGAAAATCAACTGTCTATGAAGCAACTCAGTGCATTTATGAGCTTGAAATTTCATGGGATTCAAACTAAGTTATTTATGTCAATGGGGTCGTAGCTCATTTTGGTTGGATCACGCGCAAGCCAGGCGGAAAATCGCAAGCTCCCCCTTGAGTTCCCTTAGTTTAAAGTCGTCAATTCAGTTTCGAATTACAACATGGGGAAAAGATTTGCAATGCTACTTATAGTCAAATGTAAAGGCAGGCTGCGATGAGGAAGAAATGTTTTCAATTGCTGTGTTTGTTGCCGGCGACCTTGATGGCCCAAACCTCAAGTGTCTCACTCCAAACTGTTTCAAACTACAACCAGTGGGGTTGGAGCGCGATCGTCATGCAAAATGGTACGATAACCATTGCCACTGTGCCGGCAATAGGCGCTCGCGTAATGGAATACGATTTGGGTGGTCTGCCGTCTGTAATGGTGAATCCGAGCCTGCTCGGAGAGACTTACACGCCTGCCGAAAATAACAACTGGTACAATTTCGGCGGGTACAAGACGTGGCCGTCCCCTCAGAGTAAATGGGATGATGGTGGATGGCCGCCGCCGCCAACATTGGACTATGGCGCATACGGGGTGACGGACACGACCCGGACATACGATTCAGTCTCGGTGGGCGTGGCCAGCCAGACTGAACAATGGTACACACCCGGGATTCAATTCGTTCGAAAAGCGACGATCTACGACGGAACCAGCCGCGTCAAGATGGAACAGACGATAGTCAACAATGGCGCAGTTGATCTGAACTGGGGCGTCTGGAGCATAATACAATCTATCGTGAACCATCCCGGCGAAAATGATTACGAAAATTTCTGGACATATTTTCCGATTAATCCGAACAGTGTCTTTGGAAGCAGCGGCGTTGCACCGCAAGGTTCGAGCGAAGCATGGAAAGGAGAGATTGCACCCGGCATTTATGGAGTTCAGTTTTCTCCCGACAATCAGAAGATCTTTGCGGACCCTGATAGAGGTTGGATTGCTTATGCGGACGTATCCGATACGGTTATCTTTGCAAGAACATTTCCGGTTTATGAAGGGATGGATTATCCTGATGGCGGTGCCAGGGTTTCAGTGTATGTAAGCTCGCCCGGTTCAAGCAGCGCACCGGCGTATATGGAAGTGGAAGTGAAGGGACCTCTTGTTGACCTCGCCGCTAACGGAGGAAAATACACGTTCACGGAAAACTGGTGGGCCGCACGAGTCAAAGGGCCTATTCTCGATGTTGATTCAGTCGGAGCGATTTCCGCAAAGCTTGTCTACAATAAATCAAGCCAGAGTTTTACTGCCGATTATGGCACATTCTATTCTGGTACAGCGAGCATTGTGTTTCTCGACGCTCAGGGGAATGTTATTTCGGAAGGACGGCAGCATTCGATCACTCCGCTTGAGGAATTTCAGCTCCAGGAAACGATTGCCATTCCAGACGGCACAAACTCAGTGGAAGTTCACGTTCACGATGGCAGTGGAGTGTTGGTAGGCATTCTGGAAAAGGAAAATATTTCTCTGGTACTAAAAGTTGTCAATACGCAGCCGGTGATATCGGGATACCGCCTCATGTCGGGCTACCCCAATCCCTTCAATGGCGGCACAATGATCACTGTCTCCTGCCCGGTGATTTCGCAAGGTTCCCTGAGAATTTATGACCTGTTAGGAAGGCAGGTTGCAATTCTTGCACGGGGGCAATTTTCAACCGGTGAACATCGTTACACTTGGAACCCGACGAATCTGGCGGGCGGAGTTTACGTCGCAAGGCTGGCAATCGGCGGTATTCAATTGAGTCAAAAGATCATTTATCTCCCGTGAGATTGATATTCCTTGACTTGTTTTTTATTTTCCTTGACAATTTTTAGGGAAGACAAAGGACGACAAACTGGATTGAAAACCTATTTCTCAAAGGAAGTACAATGGTCGAAATATTAGAGCAATTGACAACGTGCGTCGAATTCGGAAAAATCAACAAGGCATCTCCGTATCCGCCGGCATTGAAAGGACAAGACGGAGCCGATGAGCTCTGCAAGATGGCACTCGATCAAGGTATTGCGCCGGATGAAGTCTTGAACAAGGCTTTGATACCCGGGATGTCAAGGATCGGGGAAAAATTTTCGCAAGGTAAGGCGTTCGTTCCTGAAATGCTCATCGCTGCGAAGGCAATGACGGCAGCCATGAAACACCTGAAGCCGTTCTTCACATCCGGTGAAATAAAGAGGAAAGGAGTCTTTGTCGTTGGAACCGTCATGGGCGATCTCCACGACATCGGTAAGAATATCGTGTCGATGACCATTGAAGGAGCCGGATGGGAAGTGGTCGATCTTGGTGTCGATGTCAAAGCCGAAAAGTTCCTGGAGGCAATTGGCAAATATCCGGATTGCGTCGTCGGAATGTCTGCGCTTCTCACCACGACCATGGCAAATATGGAATTCATGGTGAAGGAAATAAGGAACAAATTTCCGGGAAAGGTAATACTGGTAGGCGGTGCACCGCTTTCGATGGACTTCTGCAAAAAGATCGGAGCAACCTTTTATTCTCCGGATCCTCACGGGGCCGTGGAGTTTCTCAATAAGCTTCCTGCGTAAGCGATCCCCGTGAACGTTTCTGAATTGGTAAAGTCTGTTCTTGAATCTCCGAAGAGACTTGCGATCCCTATCATGACACACCCGGGCATAGAATCCATTGGTAGGACGATCACAGAAGCCGTAAATGACGGTGAGATACAATTCCAGGCGATCAAAGCTGTCCAGGAGAAATTCTCACCTGATGCCGCGACCATGATCATGGATCTGACAGTTGAAGCCGAGGCTTTTGGCTGCAGCATAAATCTGTCCGACAGGGAAATTCCTTCGGTTGCTGGCAGGCTGGTGGGCGATCAGGAATCGGTGGAAGAATTGAAAATTCCATCGCTCGAGCGCGCACGCGTTCCACAGTATCTCAAGGCTGCTCGTCTCACGGTGGAGCACATCGGGGATAAGCCGGTCTTCGCGGGATGCATCGGACCATTTTCACTAGCAGGAAGATTATTCGGCTTGACGGAAATAATGACTTCAATCTTCATCGAACCGGAGACGATCAGGCTGCTCCTTGAGAAGTGTTCAATGTTTTTGCTTTCGTATGTGAGAGAGATGAAAAGGATCGGCACAAACGGAATATTGATGGCAGAGCCGGCAGCCGGATTGCTGTCGGCGGAGATGTGCGACAATTTTTCTTCAATTTACATAAAGAGAATTGTTTACGATGTGCAAGCTCGCGATTTCCTTTTTGTACTACATAATTGCGGAAATACGGGTCATGTGACGCAATCGATGGTATCCACCGGCGCCGGTGGATTGCATCTCGGAAACAGGCTAAATTTGGTTGAGGCCCTGAAAAGAATTCCCGATAATATACTTGTGTTCGGGAATATCGATCCGGTGAGCGTGTTTAGATTGGGCACGCCGGAGTTTGTTTTCGGCGTGACGAGTGAGCTTCTGAAACAGACTTCAGGTCATAGAAATTTTATTATTTCGTCGGGCTGTGACATACCGCCGGATTCACCGGTCGAAAATATCGAAGCCTTCTTTCGGGCGGTCAAGTTGTTCGATTCAAGACACTAGCTTTTTCAAGGAGTTCTGTGGACACCGATATTTTTTCATTTCGTCGCAATGAGATTGGAATTTCGCGAGATGCCTTCGCGTGTGCGTTGGGTTACAGTCCGGATTCAATGCCCGCTCCGTTAGTCGAAGCTATCGACGACGTCCTCGAGAACGGCGATGCGTTGTGCCGAATCGAAGGCGGGTACAAAATAATAGGATCGCTCCGCTTTGATCACAAAAGCTACAGTGTTCTGGTCGATTCGCAAAGCTTCAATGTGAAGAAGGTGGTTTTCCAGCAGATGAGAAAAGTGGAGAGCATCGCTCTCTTTGCATGCACCGCAGGGAACGAAATTATCGACAGGTCGAGGGAGTTGATGAAAGAAGGAGAGCTGCTGAAAGGCTATGTCTATGATGTATTCGGTTCACTGGTGGTCGAGGAGGCGATGGACCGTGTTCAAAATACTCTCGCGAGCAAAATGCAGGAAGAAGGGTTGAAAATCACAAATCGCTATAGCCCGGGTTATTGTGGGTGGGATGTGTCGGAACAGAAAAAGCTTTTCAGCTTATTGCCGAAAAACTTTTGCGGAATAGAGCTTACGGATTCGTGCCTGATGAACCCGATTAAGTCCGTCAGTGGAATCATCGGCATCGGCGGGTCCGTAAAATTCAACGAGTACACATGCAATCTGTGCGACGAGGAAGATTGTCTTTACAGGAACCTGAGGCACAAAACCGCTTCGTCGAGCTAGTGAAGGGAGTTGACATGAAGAAGATCACAGAAAGGATTTTCTCCGGAGAAGTTCTGGTATCGGACGGTGCGTGGGGTACCATGCTGCATTCCAAAGGTTTAAAAGTGGGAGAATGTCCCGAACGATGGAACCTCGAACGCCGGACCGATGTGATGGATGTCGCGAAAGGTTATGTCGCCGCAGGGTCGGACATGATTGAGACAAACAGCTTCGGCGGAAGCAGATTCAAGCTTGAGTATTATGGATTGGGCGAAAGAGTCGTCGAGGTGAACAAGACAGCGGCAGAAATTTCGCGCGCAGCAGCCGGAGATAAAGTCTATGTTCTTGGCTCAATGGGGCCGACCGGGAAGATGCTTTTGACGGGCGACGTTACGGAGGAGGAGTTATACGACTGCTTCAAAGAGCAGGCGATGGCATTGGAAGCCGGCGGAGCCGATGCGATTGCCGTCGAGACGATGTTCGATTTGGAGGAAGCGAAATGCGCAATCAGATCTGCGAAAGAAAATACGAAGTGCGAAATCATATGTACCATGACATTTGATGCCGGCGAAGCGGGATTTCATACGATGATGGGAACAACCCCGGAGGCTGCCGCGGAGTCATTAATCGATGCCGGTGCCGATATCATCGGAACGAACTGCGGCAACGGAATTAAGAACATGATTGGTATCGTGGAACAGATGCGTGCAATCGATAGAAAAATACCGATCTTGGTTCAGGCAAATGCCGGCCTGCCAATTGTGGTGGAGGGGAAAACAATATTCCCTGAGACGCCCGAAGAGATGGCGAAGTGGATCAACCCCCTGATTGAAGCCGGAGCTAACATAATCGGAGGATGCTGCGGGACCACTCCGGACCACATTCGAAGGATCGTCGAGGTCGTGGCAGCAAGAAGGAAATACTAACAACACTTTGAAAGGGTATGCTCGATGAATGCGATTCATTTTTTTCCCTCCGAAGAAATGATATTGAAAGAGAGACTGAAAAACTGCGACAAGTTGTGCGATGATCCGAGGTTGATCGGTGATCCGGGTTTCAAAAATCCCATACCCGAATCCCGGATCGGTCGATACACAACGGGAAAACGAGTCTGCGCGACTCCAGACATTGAGATCATGAAGGCTTACTTCGATGAGAATCAGAACTTGCCGAGTTTTCCTGCGGCCGGTCCGCGAGAGCTTCTCTTCTTCGATCCCGCCGAGGTAACGGTCGGGATTGTGACCGCCGGTGGGATTGCACCGGGACTCAACACGGTCATTCACTCGATTGTGAAGATGCACTCGACTGTTTACGGGATGAGAGAGAAAGCTATCGGCTTTCTCGGAGGCTTTCGCGGAATCGAGCGCCAACACACCGTCGGGTTAGAGCCGTCGAAGACGATCGAATGGATCCAAAAGGGCGGAACGGGAATATATACCGGCCGCGACCGGGCAGATGTGAACGCTATCGTGAAAGGTATCATCCAATTGGGGATCGATATCCTTTACGTCATCGGCGGCGACGGATCGCTGAGCGTTGCGCATGCTATCGCGCAAGAAATTGAGTTGCGGAAACTCAAGATTGTGGTTGCAGGGATCCCGAAGACGATGGACAACGATGTCCTGTGGATTTCTCATTCATTCGGGTTCGATACCGCAGTCGAAGAGGCTGCCCGCATCGTGAATGCGATACATGACGAAGCGAAATCGACGAGCAGAATCTGCCTGTTGCCTTTGTTCGGCCGAGAAGCGGGGTTCGTTGCTGCGCATGCCGCTCTCGCATGCGGTCATGTCGACGCGATTCTCGTTCCTGAAGTGGAATTCAAGCTTGAACCGCTTCTCGAGTATGTGGATAGGCTCGTGAAGCGAAAAGGACACGCACTGATCGTGCTTGCCGAGGGTGCCTGTCCGTGGGGTTACACCGAGCAAGATATTGAGAAGGAACTCAGAGGACGCGGACTCGATCCGGCGGACAGAACAAATCCGCGGGTCAGCGATGCGCTGCGCTCATGGCGGCTGAACGTGATCCATGACAGGTTCAGGGAATACTTCGCGAAGCTTTGGGGAGACGAGCACCAGGTTTTTGTCGAAGAGCCACGGTACCTTATTCGTGCGATTCCGGCAAACTCCGTCGACCAGATTTATTGCCAGCGGCTTGCGGATCTCGCAGTGCACAATGCGCTTGCCGGCTACACCGACTTCATGATAAGCCAGTGGCTTGACGAGTATGTGCTGGTTCCGTTGAAACTTGTCGCCGAAGAGAAAGGTCCTGATGGGCGGCGGCTCACAAAGAAAATCCATCCCGGCAGCGTCTTCTGGGCAACCGTAATAAACAGCACCGACCAGCCGTCGTTTGTGTAACTGGCTTTTCACTCGGCGAGAATAGAATCTTCATTCTTCGAGAGAATTTCGCTTAAATCCTTATTTTTCTTCCTACCCCTTGACAATGAATTTCTAACGGTATACATTTGTATACCATGAAAACACAGCCCATAAAATCAGGCGGAATTAGCAAGCGGCAGCAGGAAGTGCTCGAATTTATTGAGAGTTTCGGTCGGGACAACGGTTATTCTCCGAGTATTCGTGAAATCGCCGGCGAGGTTGGCGTGACTGTCGGCGCCATCCAAAAGATACTTCGCTTCTTGGAGAAGAAGCGCTTCATCACGAAAGAGCCGATGCAATCGCGCGCAATTCGCATCCTTCGGAAAATCAACGACGATCGGATTCCGATTTATGCCGCGGCGAGAGGCGGCACACCGAGAGTCGTCGATGAAGAGCCTCAGGAGTATCTCGATATAAAATCGACGATGGGATTGAAGCAAGGCGATAAGGGCGTACACGTAGTCGGAGACAGCATGATAGGCGCAGGCATAGCGGACGGCTCTGTTGTGTTTTTTAGAAAGATCCAGGAAGTGCGGGAAGGCGACATAGTCGTGGCACGTCTTGAAGATGGAGTAACCGTCAAGAAGTACAGCCGGCAAGGGAGAAAAGTTGTGCTGAAACCGGAGAACCCTCTTCATGAGCCGATAATGGTCGATACGGAAGTTGACAGCTTCGATATACTCGGGAAAGTGATTTGCGTGATGAAAAATTATTTGCGCAGGGATAAAGCAAAGAAGAGCAAATGAGTGAATCGAGCTTGGTTCATAATTTTGTGCCGGCTCAGGCGAAGGAGCTCTCGCGCACCATGGGCATGCGTAAGCCCGGAAAGACGGTGCTGCTTCTCGGGGACTCTTACGCGAAGAGAAAAATGTATTTTCATGGTAGTGGTACACCGTCAGTTTATAAGATCTCTCTCGTTGTTATGAAGGAAATGCTGCACCGCATGCCGGATATCGGAATCGTCGATGGCGCGAATCGGTTCGATACTTATGGTCTTGCGCGGCTTGCGCAGGCGGATGGCGAAGACCCGAGCGAAATCCTTGGCAGGGTTTTCCTATCGAGAGTCTTCACTGCGTTTCAAATGGACGGCGTGCTGACAAGAGGAGTCGATGCGTTTTTGTCCGAGAGTTATTCCGGACACGCCGGGAGAGTCGTGGGGGTGTTTGGTTTGTTGGATTTATTCTACGACGACGAAATTTCTGTCAGAGAATCGGAAAAAAGTTTCGCGAGAATAAGCGAGACGTTCGGGAAGTTGAAAGAGAAGGGCGTTTCGATATTTCTCGTTTCGGAGAGCTTAATTCCGGCTCGGGAAGACAAAAGATGTTTTCAGTCGAGGTTGAAAGCGATGGCGGACAGCATATATGAAGTGGGTTATAATTATATAGGTAGCCATGATGTGATAGCAAAAAGTGAAAAGTTGAATCTTCTCGATTACCGCACAGAGCTTGCAGACGAAAAATATAACTGTGTGGGTAATGCTGGGTTTACCCCGAAGGGGCTAAATGATTTAACCAAGGGCAACGCCCTTGGATATTTAAACCCCTATCAAACTCAATACTCTGAAGGAGTAAAATAAAGGAGGAACCGATGGCACAATCGCTAGCGAAAGTATTAGTTCATATCGTCTTTTCGACGAAGCGTCGATATCCGTTTCTTTCTGACAAGGATATTATTAATGAGATGCATGCCTATCTTGGCGGTACATGCAATGGATTAGATTGCCCTGTATTAATAGCAGGAGGAGTAGCGGATCATGTCCACATTCTTTGCATGCTCACTCGAAATTCTTCTATTGCAAAGGTCGTTGGCGATATGAAGAGGGAATCATCGAAGTGGATTAAGACAAAGGGACGAGCGTTTGAGAAATTTGCATGGCAGAACGGATATGGAATTTTTTCGGTTAGCCAGTCGCAGATTGGGCGGGTGAGAAAATACATCGCTGAACAGGAAGAGCACCACCGTAAGAAAACATTCCAAGATGAGTATCGTTCATTCCTGAAGCGCTACGAGGTCGAATATGATGAGCAATATGTGTGGGATTGAGGTTGTTTCACCCTTTCAGGGTGAAGGATACCATTTGTTGATGTTGGTCGGGACGTTGTCCCGACCTCAGAGATATGACCCTTTCAGGGTCACTCCATCCAAATCCAATTCTGATGTGAGGTGATCCATGGGACGTACGGTCGAAACATTTACGATGGTGATAGAGGAGCAGCGAACGCTCTGGAAAAAATTCCGTGAAGCGCTGCGAAAAGAGGATCAGCAAGTGCTGGACGAGTTGTTTCGCGCCCCGAAAATACATCTCGCCGCGTGTGCTTATGACGTGAAGCCGATACCGTTTGAAAACGTTGTTATGTCTATGCTTATAGAGGAACACAAAAAGGCGATCGCGCTTCAAGGAATCGTCGGTGAGCTGAACGAGCGGTTGACAAAATTAGAGACGGAGAATGCGAAAGCGAGGATGGCTGTTTGATCTTTATCCTTCCGGAAAGGGGATAACGCTCTGGATCATCGGCGAGGACGGCATGAAGACAAAGGGGTACGCGCAATTTACCCCACATTTTTTCATGCATGTAAAAGAAAGCGAGAGATCCCACGTGGAGAATATCGCGCGGAGACTTCGTTGTACTGTCTCGGAAGAATGGATTTACAAAACCGAAATTTATTCCGGTAAACAAATACCGGTTTTAAGGGTCTCGACGCCGGATACTCTTCACTTCAAAGATGCCGTGCGACGATTCGAGTCGGAGTTTCCATACTATGTATTTTTCAATTCCGATCTTACACCCGTCCAGATGTTTCTTTACGAGCGAAATTTGTTTCCGCTGGCGTTCGGCGAATATATTTTCGAAGACGATATGCTGGTATCGACGGAGCTGCAAGACAGATTTGATGCGATGGATTACACGGTACCGCCGCTAAATGTTATGACGCTTAAGCCGGCTCGCACCGATGCCGCTCCGAAATATCAGCGTAGTCTTACCCTTGAAGTAGGCTACGATAATAGAGAATACTTGATCGAGGCAGAGACGATAGAAGAAGTGCTGACCGAGCTGAACGCTCACATCTTACGGTTCGATCCGGACGTCATTCTTTCACAATATGGTGATGACACGCTTTTTCCTTTACTCAGCGAATGGTCGCGCAAGACAAGAGTTCCGCTTTATCTTAACCGCGACGCGTCGGCGGGGGACATGAAAACTGCTGAGGTGAGTTATTGGACTTACGGGAAAATAGTTCATCGTTCTGCGGGGTTTCAACTTGCAGGAAGATGGCACATCGACACGGAAAACTCTTTTATTCTCGGAGAGTCTGAGCTGTCCGGACTTTTGGATCTTGCACGAATCACGCGGATACCTGTACAGAAACAGGCACGGACAAGCATCGGCACCGGTTTATCGTCGATGCAGCTTAATTGGGCGTACCGGCATGGTGTTTTAATCCCCGCGAAAAAGCAGGAATGGGAAAAATTTAAATCGGCATTGGTGCTGCTTCTTGCGGACCGCGGCGGATTGATTTATTTACCCATCATGGGCTACCACGAGCAAGTCGCAGAGCTGGACTTCACTTCCATGTATCCGACTATAATGTATATTCATAACGTATCGCCGGAGACGGTTAACTGCGGATGCTGCAGTAACGACTCTGTGCCGGAGCTTCATTATACGATTTGCGAAAAGCGGCGGGGAATCATTCCTGAAACCATCGGCGCGGTTTTGAAGAAGAGGGCAGAGTACAAGAGGAGAGAGAAAAACGCCGTGAGCCCGGAGGTGAAAAAAGAATTTCATCAACGGCAGACGGCCTTGAAGTGGATGCTGGTCACGACATTCGGCTACCTGGGTTATAAAAATGCGAGGTTCGGAAAGATAGAAGCGCACGAATCCGTGAATGCATTTGCGAGGGAAGGCTTGCTCCGTGCAAAGAAAATTGCCGAGGACAGAGGCTTTTCGGTGATCCATGGAATTGTCGATTGTCTGTGGCTGAAGAAATCAGGCGCAACTGTGGATGACTACGAGAAGCTCTGCGATGAAATTTCCGGGCAGACGGGAATTCACATATCGCTCGAAGGAATCTACAAATGGATATTGTTCCCGGAGTCAAGAATGGATCCTGCGATACCAACCGCAAACCGGTATGTCGGCGCCTACACGAATGGTGAGGTGAAGGTGAGAGGACTCGAAGTGCGACGGCACGACACGCCGAAGTTTGTCAGAGAAATCCAAGGCGAAGTGATCGAGCTGATGTCGAAGGCGTCGGGCATTGAGGAATTGAAAAACTCTATTCCGGCGATTATGGAAATAGTTCGATCCCATCTCGAAATACTTCGTGCAGGAAGAGTTCCACCTTATGAATTAATAATAAGGCATACGATCTCGAAGGATGCGGATGAATATGCGAATAACAGTGTACAGGCCGTCGTAGCGCGGGCAATGTCGGAGGCAGGAGTCGCGCTGAAACCCGGTGAAACAGCCGAATACATTATTATCGATCACACCGGGAAAAAAAATCCGGTGAAGGCAAAGCCGTTTATACTTCACCAGCCGGAAGACGGCTACGACGTTGAGAAATATGCCGAGCTTGCACTCAAGTCTATCGGAGTGTTGCTGGAGCCGTTAGGTTATACATACGAAATGATTCAAGAGACGTCGGGGGAGATAAAGAAGAAACGTAAGATGCGAAATCCTTCCGTCTTACAAGGGACATCCTGATCTATAGGGTTCCACAACCGCAGGACCTTCTGACAATCAATTCCGTATCAACGATTACTCTCTCGCCCGGCTTGGACTTCCCTTCAATCTCGGAAACAAGAGTGGCTGCTGCTGTTTTTCCGATCTCGTATGCGGGTTGTCGTATCGTGGTCAGCGGAGTTGCAACAAGCTCCGCACGCACGTCGTCTGACATCCCAACGATCGCGATGTCCTCTGGTATTCTAAGTCCATGTTCCAGTATAGCTTTCATCGCGCCGAATGCCGCCGGGTCGTTCACAGCAACGACAGCTTCCGGTCTATTCTTGGGCGAAAGTTGAAGGAGAGTTTTCATTGCAGCGTATCCGCCATTTTCTTGAAAGCCGGACTGAACGAGGAGCTCAGACCTAAATTCCAGGCCATTTGATTTTAACGCCTTTCGGAATCCGTTCAGCCGCTCTTTCCCTATCGATACCGCCGTGGACCCGCTGAGGTGAGCGATCCGCCTGTAACCATGACCCGCCAAATGCTCCGTTATCATGGCACAACAGGAATCGTCATCGATGCTCACACAGCTTGCGCCGATATTGCGGACGATGCGGTCGAAAAACACGATCGGTACTCCGCGTTGCATGGTTTCCTCGTAGATGACATGATCCGTGACCGTCTGGGCAGTGGAAATGAGCAAGCCATCAACTCGCTTCGACTGAAGAGTATTTATGGCATCTCGTTCGCGGTCAGCATCCTCTGCCGAGTGCGCCAGAATAAGATGGTATCCTGCCGCATACACTGCATCTTCAATTCCGCGAATAACTTCAGGAAAGAACGAATGCGTTATTTCCGGCACGACAACCCCGATTGTCTCCGTTTTCCTGATCGCGAGGCCTCGGGCTATGTAATTCGGTATGTAGCCAAATTTATTCGCGACGGCGAGCACCCTCTCTCTGGTCTTCTCATTAACGTTTGGGCGATTGTTCAGTGCCCTTGAAACCGTCATCGCGGAAATCCCTAGTCGTCGGGCAATGGCCTCGACGGTCGGGTGTCTTGAAGTATCTTTCTTTTTTTTCGGCATATTTGATATCGATCTCTCTGATTCGAAGGTTCAAAGATGAATGCTATTCCAGTATGTCTCCAAATTGTGCTTTAAGCGATTTTCCTATTGATTAATCTCTTTGATTTTCGTTAGACAACCGGTACTCCGACAAATTTACCCATCTCTGTTATCGGTAACAACGGCACAGCGCGAAATTGCTTGATATTTGAGCCTGAAGCGACTAAATTTGTGTTAGCGCTAACATATACAAGCATATTGGACCAGTTCATATTATCGATAGTGATCTTTTTAGACTGAGAATTGAGGGATGAGAGTTAGCCGTGACGCCAGATGAAGAAGTAAAATTCCACAAAAGATATTGATGGAAACTATGATGGTTGCGAAGGATGAACCCTTTCGAGTCGTAAGAGAAGACTTTTTCGCACGGTTCGGAAGTAGAAAAGAAGCCGTGGTTGTTCGGTCGCCGGGCAGAATAAATCTTATCGGCGAACACACGGACTATAATGAAGGCTTTGTCCTTCCTGCAGCAATTGATCGGTCTATAAACTTCGTCGTTTCCAAAAGGAGCGATTTGAAATGCAGCCTGTACGCGGCAGACATTCGGAATGGCTGCGAATTCGATGCGAGAAGTCCGGCATTATCCACCGAGCGTTGGGCAAATTATCTAATTGGAATTATCGTTCAACTGCAGCGTGGTGGATACTCGCCCGGCGGATTCGATTGTCTCTTCGGTGGAAATATCCCGATCGGTGCCGGCCTGTCTTCTTCGGCGGCGATCGAGACAGGACTTGCCTTCGCACTTAACGAAGTGTTCAAGCTGGGAATGAATCGGTCCGAGCTTGCCACGATTGCACAGAAATCCGAGCGCGAGTTCGTCGGTGTCAGATGCGGAATTATGGACCAATTTGCGAACCTGCTTTCAAAGGCGGATCATGTCTTCAAGCTCGATTGTCGCTCGCTCGACTACGAGTACATCCCATTTGAGATGAGCCATCTAAGCCTCGTTCTCTGCGATACGGGTTTGAAGCACGAGCTGGCAAATTCCGAATATAACCTTCGTCGTCAACAATGTGAAACCGGCGTTGGAAAAATTGCGGCGCTAGGTTATCCGGTTTCAACGTTGAGGGATGTCAACTTCGACATGTTGAAGGAGTGCAAAGACGTACTTGGGCCCCTTATCTACGATCGGTGCAGCTACGTTCTGGAAGAAAATGGCCGCGTTGAGCAAGCGTGCAATGCGCTTAGGCAGGGCGAATTTGGGAAATTAGGCGAGCTGCTCTTCGCGTCTCATAAAGGTCTTCAAAACAAATATAATGTAAGTTGTGAGGAGCTTGATCTACTTGTCGAAACGGCTGCCTGCACCGATGGCGTGATTGGTGCCAGGATGATGGGCGGGGGTTTCGGCGGATGTACGATCAATCTTGTCGAAAAGGATGCTTTGGAGGACTTTAAAGTTCGTATGAGAAAAGAGTATCAGAAGAAGATCGGAAAGGAACCGGCGTTCTATGACTGCAAACTTGAATCTGGAACTGAAGTCGTTCCATGGTGAGCGACGGCCTTGCATCCATCCTTCCGTGTTTAATTAAAACAACGACCCGGCTAATTTGGGTTGTTTAATGGATAAGAACATTCAGACAAGGACTCATCGGAGACAGAACATCCTGACAGGAGAGTGGATACTCGTCTCACTTGGTCGACTGAAGCGGCCATGGCTTGGGAAGGTCGAAAGGGTTCCCGCCGCCTCACTTCCAAAATACGACTCCGGATGTTACCTGTGTCCGGGCAATGAGAGAGCCAACGGCAGAAAAAACCCGAAGTATCGGAGCACATTCGTTTTCGATAATGACTTCAGCGCTCTCAGACATGACGCAACCGAAGCGAAGGTAGATATCGATGGGCTGATAAGGGCGGAAGCAGAGAGCGGGATTTGTCGTGTCGTTTGTTTTTCTCCTCGCCATGATCTGACACTAGCTGAAATGAGCGAGAGCCAGATCG
>Ga0335078_10002974_pt1 | contig 25390 bp, 22 predicted proteins | sample Lox_Sample_32_FD_206711 | JGI IMG/M metagenome (GOLD analysis project Ga0335078, IMG submission 206711) | Soil microbial communities from Loxahatchee National Wildlife Refuge, Florida, United States - Lox_Sample_3.2 | ecosystem: Environmental > Terrestrial > Soil > Wetlands | place: USA... | reverse complement strand
GCCAGCACGTCGTGGGTTTCAAAGATCGCTTCCATCTTTTTCTGCAAGATTTCGCGGACGCTCTGCGCGCGCAAATAGTCCGCCGCGGAGTATTGTTCGTTGACGTAACCGGCGATCTGGCCAAGCGGATCGGCTAGATCGCTTACGCGGCCGGAACGAATCAAATCGCGGCATGAGGCAGCGCACTCCACCGCGATGGTGATGTTGGCCACATCTTCAAACGGACCGTCCGGCAGAGCGGTAGATTTCATGCCAGGGAACAACCGGCTGAGGATTTTTTCGGCGGCCACCAAAGGCTTTCCCAAGGCCGGGTCCAGCTTCTTCCAGGCGTTTGTGAGCCAGCCGACTTTCAGCGGCCGCGACTTGAGTTCGAGAGACGGCGAGTAGGTGAAAGCGCCTTTATCAATGGGGACCGTGCTGCGGTCTTTCGGATCGTGGCCGGCGATGGCAGAGAAAACACGGGCGCAATCGTCCGCGCTGCGCGCCAGAGGACCGATCTTGTCCATCGAGGGAGCCAGGGCCATCGCTCCGAACCGGCTCACGCGGCCATAGGTCGGGCGTAGACCGCTAACGCCACAAAATGCGGAGGGGCAGATGATGGAGCCCCAGGTCTCGGTGCCGATGGCGAAGGCGGCGAGACCTGCGGCCACAATGGCTCCAGACCCAGAGGATGAGCCACAGGTCCAGCACTTCGGATTCCAAGGGTTTCTGGCTGCGCCATGCAGGGATGCCGAGGCAAAACGATAGCCCATACCGCCGGCCAGTTCGATCGTGGCCGCCTTGCCAATAAGAATGGCGCCAACGCGGGTGAGATGTTCGATGACGGTAGCATCGTAGTCAAAAACTTGATCGGCATAGGGCTTGGCACCCCAGGTGGTGGGAATGCCCTTGACGGCAAGAAGATCTTTCGCGGCGTATGGAATGCCGTGCAGCGGTCCGCGATAATGGCCGTGCTGAATCTCCTTCTCCGCGGCTTTTGCCTGCTCGAGGGCGAGGTCGGGAGTCAACCTGGCAAAGGCGTTGAGCTTGGGACCGAGCTTCGCGCTGCGATCAAGATAGAGTTGCGTCAACTCGACAGGAGAGAGCTTCTTCGTTTCAATGCGCTTCGCGAGTTCGCTGATGGGCAGGTAGAAAATTTCTTCGGCGGGCATCGAGGGCTTCCTCAGGGCTTCTTAGAGACGGGAGCGCTCGCGGCAGGGGCGGTAGCAACCCCCGGTTTCTTCTCCCGTTCCACGAGAGGCTTGAGATACAGAGCCGGATTGTCGCTGTTCTCGAGGTGGTAGGCCCGCAAATGGTCCAACGCCTGCTGTCCGGAGACACACAGGCGCTGCAAATCCGTTTTTTGCGCATCGGAGAGCCGGGAGCCGTAGAGCTTCAAGATGGTTTGAAAACGGGCGTCCACTTCCGCCTGACTTTCGGAAGACAGAGAAGAAGCGGCGCCAGACTGTTGGAGAAAGGAATTCGTGCCCGGACTGTGAATGGACACCGGGTCTGGGGCGACGAACGTAGCGGCGGAGACCACGGCGGCACGACGTGCAAATTCACGCCTGCTAATTTCCGTTTTTTGGCCACCCATGTAAATTCCCCCCCGGTGTGGATGACATCTGATGTCCAACACGGAAACTACTGAAGAAAGACGCAAGCGTCAACTCATCGGCGGGACCATGGCGAACGAAGCGTTAGCAGTGCGCGTGCGTCTAGTCGACGCGGGTCAGCGCCTGAATTTGGAGCTCCAACGCCTGCGTGTACTGCTTTTCGATTTGCATTTCGGTCTGAAGTTTTTTGACGAGCAGTTCGAGGCGGGCGATTTCGGTGCGCAGTTTGTGAATATCCGCGGCGGCTGAGGCCGGGCGTCCCTGTCCTAAAGAAGTCTGCGGCGCATTTAGCTGAGATGGAGGAACGCCGTCAGCCGGACGCGGCGCAGTAAACGCTTCGGCGAGAGCACGAGGCCAGGCGGACTCCGGAGCCCGCTGTTCGAGTGATGGGGGAGGAGCTGCCGGCCGCGGCGGAGGAGGAGGCGCAAACAGATTGTTGAGCGCCGCGGATGCAGCGGGCCGGTCTGCGGAGTGAGCCTCGGGCTCGCGCTTAGGCTCCAGCAAGCTCTTGACGCGACCAATCAATTCCTGCGGCTGAAACGGTTTGCGAATGAGCTCGTCCGCTTTGACAGCGACGGCTTTATCGGCGACGGTTTTGTTCACCACGCCGGACATGAGCACGACGGGAGTGGAACCGAACTCCGGATGCTGCTTGATCTGTGTGCAGACGGAGTAGCCATCCTGGTCGGGCATAATCACGTCGGTGATGACGACGTCGGGCCGGTGCTGCTCAAATTGGGCCAGCGCGGAGGCGGCATCGGCGCAGGTAATGACGTTGATGCTCTCGCGGCGGAAGGCGATCTTGATGACTTCACGCATGGTGGCGCTGTCGTCGATGAAATAGACGGTCGGCGTGCGTTTGGTTTCGGTGTCGTTGAGAGGGGGAACGGTCATCGCTTCGCTCATAGCACTTCCTTGTCCGCCAAGTCGCGGGAAGCTTCGTCATACTCGCGCATAGCATCGAGCAGCAGATCGGTCGAAGATCGCAGCACGGTGCGCTGCGGCGAGGTAGTTCCATAAGCAAACTTGTAGACGCCATCGCCTTGCACGCAGTTTTTCAGAATGTGGATGACTGCTTCGTCGCCGAATAAGCTTCCGCATTCAGCGTGGGTGATTTCGCCAGCGTCGAAGAACAGCACGGCGTCGGTCTGTCCCGCGTTGATATGCAGAACACCGGTTTGGCGCGCCTGTCCGAGCATCTGCATGACGCCAGGGAGGTCGTGGTGCGTCAGATTGCCGCTGAGGCTGGTATCAGATTGCGAAAGCATCTGCGTGGGCTGAAAGCCTTCGGACTTGCTCAGCAGAATACTTTTGACGTGAGATGCGATGGTCGCGGGAGCAGTTTGCCGGTCAATGTAATCGTCACAGCCCGCTTGAAACGCTTCCATCAAGGCACGCTGGCTGCCGTCGCCGAGGGCGATGATCTGTAACGCAGCGTTCTTTGGGTCGGCGTGAATGATCTTGGCAATTTCGAGAGCTCCCATCTCGCGCATATTTGTAGAACAAAGAATCGCGGTGGGCGCGTCGTACTCGATGGTGGTGAGGGCGTATGCCGCCTGGGTACTGGAAACGACCTCGAAACCTTCGCGCTTCAAAGCATCGCCGAGACGCTTGGCAAAGTAGACGTTGCTGTCGATAAGCAAAATTTTTGGCGCGCGACTCGGAGGCATCAGGGTCTAGCCTCCACAGTGACGTCGGAAGAATTCAGTTTCGCGGCGGGGCTATCGCCCGGCGTCAAGCTGTCGAGATTCAACACTTCGATGACTTCGCCGTTGTGCGAGATCCATCCGGCCACGTGGGGAGCATCAGACTCACTCGCGCCGGTCATTTCGGCGGCAATGAGTTCGCACTCGCCAGTTACGGGAAGGGCGACCGACTCGTCCTGATTTCGGTAGTGCCGAGCGGCGATGAGATAAAAGCGGCGCGAGGCCAGGCTGCGGCCGAGCAGCGATTCGGCGACGTCACAGACTGGGACAATGCGGCCGCGGCGCAGAATCACGCCTTCCAGCTTCGGGGTGCGATGCGGGAAACGAAAGATGCGGCTGGGGGCGGCCAATTCCGCGACTTGCGTGGCGGCCACGGCAAAGCGGCGTTCACCCAGGCGGAGCAAGACGAAGGACTGCGCGCCAGCGTCAGAAGCGTGCGTCATTGCGGCAACTCCGGGCCTTCGTTTGTAGCTGACTCGGCGGTTGACGGCGGACCGAGGGAAGCGTCGAGGAAGGCAAATTCCTCGGGCGTCAAAAAGCCCTCGGGATTTACGACCGGAATCACGGTCTGATCCAAAGCGGTCAGACCACGATACCAGCCGCGCTCTTCGTGGCAATAAGCCAGGGGAAGAGCTTGCAGACGGGTCATGGTGGCCATGCGATCCATGGAATCAACGAGCAGGGCCGTGCGAATTTTTCGCAGGACGAAAACGAGTGCCGCGGAGGATACCGGCAAGCCGAAGTGGACAGCGGTGTTGACGACATAGAGAGATTTGTCGCCGCGCTGAAGCACATGCCGCACTTTGCGGAGAGCCGGCTGATTGATTTCCGCAGAAACGCCCGCAAGGCTGTCCACGCTGCGCACCTCTTGGACGGAGGCAGAGGAGATGGCGAAGAGCTGACCAGCAACACGGAACAGAATGATCTGCTCCGTGCGGCTAGCCTGCGTCTTCGCGGGCGGCGCGGCGACGCGCATTAGCGCACCCCTACGGGAGTGGTGCGGCAGATTCCGATGACACGCTTCTCAATGGCGGAATAGATGTCATCGATGCCGAGGACTTGATCGACGAAGCCGGCCTTGATGGCTTCGGCAGGCATGCCGAAAATAACGCAGGTAGCTTCGTCTTGTGCCAGTACCAGCCCGCCGGCAGCTTTGATCGCTTTTGCTCCGGCGGTGCCGTCGTTGCCCATCCCAGTGAGAATGGCGCCGATGCTCATCGCGCCGGCGTAAGCGGCGACCGTTTCCATGGTGGCATCAATATTGGGGAGATAGCCATTGATACGGCCGGTGCTGCCGTCGAGTTGAATGCGGCCGTTCGGCGTAACCCGCAGATGATGGCTGCCCGGGCAGATGTAGAGTGTGCCCGGCTGGAGGAATTCGTTAGTTTCGGCTTCCTTGACGCGAATGCCGGTGAACTCGGCAAGCTGCGCCGCATATTGCGTGGTGAAGGCCGCCGGCATGTGCTGCACCAGAATTACGGCAGCCGGGAAATCGCGGGTGAAGCCGGGAGCCAGGCGCATCACCGTGGCAGGTCCGCCGGTAGATGCCGCGAGCACGACGACAGGAAATTTTTGATCGAGCCCCGAGGAAGCCGGTGTTGGGCGGGTTGCTGGTTTTGCGGCTGGCGTGGCGCCGCTGCTCTGTACGGTTGACGCCAGGCGCGAGGCGGTGCGGACCACACGGACCTTTGCCGCCATGCGAACTTTGCGGAGAAGATCGTCTTTCACGCTCTGCATGTCGAGGTCGACGCCGCTGGAAGGCTTGGCAACAAATTCGATGGCGCCCAGCTCGAGCGCCTTAAGAGTGCTCGCCGCGCCCTCCTTCGATTCCGAGCTGACGATGACAATGGGTCGCGGGTTGGTGGTCATGATTTCCGCGGTGGCTTGCAGGCCATCCACATGCGGCATATTGATGTCCATAGTGATGACATCGGGTTTCAACGATTCGGCCAGCGAGACCGCTTCGCGGCCGTCTTTGGCGTGACCCGCAACGGTCAACTGATCATCGGCATTGAAAATATTTTCGAGGACCTTCCGCATAAACGCGGAATCGTCCACGATGAGCACGCGATGTTTCTTGTTGTTGCTGGGTGCCATGCTCGACTAAGCGACCGGTACGACCGGCCGCGCCTCCGCTCCCATGAGTTGTTCGACGGCGGCGATCAGCTGATCTTCCTGAACGGGCTTGGTCAGGAAAGCTGCCGCGCCTTCCTTCAACGCGCGATCGCGGTGCTTTGCGCCGGCGCGTGACGTAACGACCATCACTGGAATGCGCCGCGTGGTCGGGCTCTGGCGCAATTGCACCATCAATTCGTAACCGGTCATGCGGGGCATCTCGAGGTCGGTGATGACCAGGTGGCAGCCATGCTGCGCGACGAGTTCGGCTGCTTCCATGCCGTCGGCGGCAAGCTTCACGCGGTAGCCGTTCTTTTCGAGCATGCGTCCAACGAACTTGCGTACGCTGATGGAGTCGTCCGCGACGACGATGAGGCGTTCCTGCTCGACGCGATCGATGGCCTCTGCGGGAATGGTGCCCTTGGCGACCGCGGCGGAGCCCGGCGCAAAGATGCGCGCGGCGCTGGCGTTGGCTTGCAGCGGGCGGCGCTCGCTCGGCTCATTGGCGACCATGCGGTTCAAATCGATCAACAGAATGAGGCTGCCGTCCGGCGCAATGGTCGTACCGGGGAAGAGCTTGACGCGGCGCAGATACTCGCCAAGGTTTTTGATGACGATTTCGTCTTTGCCAAGTACTTCCTCGACGACCAAGCCGATCTGGCGGTTACCCGCATTGGCCACAACCATGCGGAAGTAACCGTTGACGGGCTCCAGCGGCGGTAGACCGAGATAGGTGTCGAGGCGGATGACTTCGGTCACCACGTCGCGGACTTTGGTGAGAAGTTTTCCGCCCACGTCGTCAATTTCATCGGCGCGCAGGCGGCGAATTTCTTCCACCACCGCCAACGGGAGCGCAAAGTGTGTCGGCCCGCAGCGGATGAAGAGCGCGGGCGAGATGATGAGTGTTAGGGGCACTTTCAAGGTGAACTTCGTACCCTGGCCGCTGGTGCTCTGAATCTCGATCTCGCCGTTCAGCGCATTGAGATTGGCGCGGACAACGTCCAGGCCAACGCCGCGTCCGGCAAGTTCGGTCTTCACGGGCGCGGTGGTGAAGCCGGGATGGAAGAGCATTTCGCGCAGATCGCGCTCGGTGAGGCGGTCAGCGGTTTCCGCCGACACCAGGCCGCGCTCGATGGCGCTTTGCTTCACGCGTTCGTAATCGATGCCGCGGCCATCATCTTCCACCTCAATGTAGATGTGGTTGCCGCGGTGGTAAGCGCGGAGGGAGACTTTGCCAAGTTCCGGCTTGCTGGAGGCAACGCGGTCTTCGGGCCGCTCGATACCGTGGGCGACGGAGTTGCGAACCAGATGGACGAGAGGATCGGAAATCTGCTGAATGATGTTGTTGTCGAGTTCGGTTTCGCTACCGGAAAGATCGAGGTCCACGTGCTTGCCCGCCGATTTGGCCGCATCGCGCACGGCGCGTGACAGGCGGGAATAGAGCGTACCGATAGGCACCATGCGCGCGGCAGTGATTTCGTCCTGAAGATGGTGCGCGAGTTTCGTGAACTCGTCGATGTCGCCTTCCACGCGCCCGATGAACCCTTCGAGTTGGGACAAGACTTCATTGACGTCTGCGGAAATCTCGGCCATGGACCGCGACAGGATGTTGAAGTCATCGTAGCGGTCCATTTCCAGTTCGCTGAAATCCGACCAGAAAGAACTTTCGCCCGCGGCGACGCTGGTCAGCGCCTGTCGCGCGTTCGAACCGGCCCATGAGCCTGAGCCAGTCTGACGCGAAGAGTTAATGCGGTTAAACTCGTATTTCTCCTGGAACTCGGCGACTTTGCCTTGCAGGCGCTCTTTGGAGAAGCTCAGCGTGTCGATGAGTTTCTCGAGTTCCGCGACGCGGCCGACCATGCGCGTACGGTTGATGACCAGCTCGCCCACCGTGTTCATCATGCGGTCGAGGCGGGAAAGCGCGATGCGGACGGATTTGACGGCAGCGGCGGCGCTGGCGGGTTTCGCGGCCTTCTTGGCCGGTGCCGCGTTGGCCTCAGTGGCCTCCGTCGGTTCTGCCGCGAGCGGAGCGACAGCTGGCGCACCCGACAAGTCGGCGTCTTCGGCTTCGACTGGAGCAAATTCGGCGATGCGGCCGAGCAGCGAATCGACGCCGGTACGCATGCTCTTCTCGTCGGCCCACTGGCGGTGCAGGGTTTTCTTGAGTACGTCGATGGATTCGAGGCAGATATCGACGACGGCGGGCGACGGTTCGAGTTCGCCGTCGCGGAGCCGGCCGATGAGGTCTTCCACGCGGTGGGCGATCGCCCCGAGGCGCTTCAGTCCAACTTGCGCGGCGGAGCCTTTCACGGTGTGAATCGCACGGAACAGCTTGTTAATTTCTTCGGGATTGTTGCTGCCTTCGAGCGAAATCAAGCAATCGCTCACAACCTGCAAATGCTCTTCCGCTTCCGGCTGGAAGAATTCGAGGATTTCGTCGGCCACTTCGTCATCAGCGGGAAGGGCATCGAAGTACGAGCCTGTCGCTGCGGCAACAACGCGGTTTTCATCCGCTGGCGTTACTGGCGCCGCGTACGTTTGTGGCTGCGGATAGTTCAGCGGGGGCGGTTCGGTCGGGAAGGCAAACTTGTAGCGGTCCTTGAAGGCCGCAACGTCTTCCAAGCTCTCTTTGCCGGTGTCGCTGATCTCCAGCAAATCCGTTTCGAGCAGGGAAATGCCGTCCGACAAAAACTCTGTCAGTGGGCCGTGCAGGTCATCGCCCAGCGGGGCGTTCAAGGCGTACTGGAACACGTGGGCCAGCTTGGCGGCGATCTCAGAAAAACGGGGGAAGCCGTAGCTCGCGGAGGTTCCGCTGAGCGTGTGCGCAGAAATGTAAAGCCGTTCGAGATCCTCGCGGCGCGGCGCAATCTCCTGGAGCACACTCACGTATTCCCGCAAATATTGCAGGTGCTCCGCCGCTTCCTGGAGGAACATCTCGACGGCTTCGCGGTCCGGCATGCTCACGCGCGTCCCTCCGCGACAAGTTCGGGCTTCGGGATCTCTTCGGCCGTCGGTTTGCGATACAAGATGCAGTCGTTCAGCACAATGGCCTGAAACTTCACGGGCATCTTGGAGATGGACTCGGAGTGTCCCAGAAACAGGTAACCACCTGGCTCCAGCGTGTCATAGAAGCGCTGAACCAGGGCGCGCCGGCGTTCTTCGGAGAAATAAATCAGCACGTTCATGCAGAAAATCATGTCCATGCGTCCGACATAGACCGCCGAAGCCAGATTCATCTGCGCGAAGGTCACCAGCTTGCGAAGTTTAGGCTTTACCTGGTGTCCGCCTTCGACGCGAGAGAAATGCGTGTCCAACTGCTGGGGATTTACGCTGGCGAGGCTTCGCCCTTTGTAAACAGCCCGCTCCGCGTGTTTAAGTGCCTGGCGTCCTACATCCGTGGCGAGAATCTCGACATTCCACGAGTCCGCGAAGGAAAGGGAATCGCAGATGGTGATGGCGATGGAATACGGTTCCTCGCCCGTCGAACAACCGGCGCTCCAGACGCGGAGCGTACGCGGATTCTTCCAAAACTTCTTGGTATGCAACTCGGGAAGCACGCGCTTCTCGAACGCCTCATAGACGCCGGGGTAGCGGAAGAAACTGGTCTCTTGCGTTAGCAAGCGCTCCAGCAGACCTTCGTACTCGACGTTGGACTTGCGGATAGCGCGCAACAGGTCCGTGCCGCGATCGAGTCCCTTGGCGCGCAGATGTTCCTTCACGCGTCCGGAGAAAAAGCGTTCGCGCGATTCATCGAAGCGAATACCTGTCCGCTCTTCAATCAGCATGCGGATCTCGCTCAAATCGTGTTCACTCAAGCCGTGCGCCGGTCCCTGCCGTTCAGTCATCGCCATTCCGCATCTGCCAGGCCGCTTGCCCGGGCAGTTAGTCACCTACCGCAAAGCGCCTGCCGGGACGGGCCGCTCGGATTCTTCGAGAACACTCCCGGCCTTGCTGGTTGCGCGGAATTGCGCCAAAGCTTCGTTCAGCTGGTCAGAGAGTTTCACCAGTTGGCTGACCGTTGCGACAGTTCCACGGGTTCCTTGCGAGGTCTGGCGCGTAATGCTGGAGATAATCTGCATGGCGTGCGCCACCCCTTCCGTGCCGCGCACCTGCTGTTTTGAGGCCAGCGAGATTTCTTGCACCAGTTCCGCCGACTGGCGAACCACGTTGGAAATGGCGTCCAGCGCGCGGCCCGCTTGGTCCGCGAGGGTCGCGCCGCCTTCCACTTCCTTGGTGCCTTCTTCCATGACCACGACCGCTTCGTTCGTCTCGGCCTGAATGGCCTTAATGAGTGCGGCGATGTCCTTTGTCGCGCTACGGCTGTGTTCTGCGAGCTTACGAACCTCGTCCGCGACGACCGCGAAACCGCGGCCCGCTTCGCCGGCGCGCGCCGCCTCGATGGCCGCGTTCAAGGCCAGCAAGTTGGTCTGCTCCGTAATGTCGTTAATCACGTTGATGATTTCCGAAATTTCGAGGGAGCGGTCGCCCAGCGACTTGATTTTTTTCGCGGTGGCCTGCACCGAGGCACGAATGCGCTGCATGCCCTCCAGGGTGTCGCGCACGGCGCGGTTACCTTGCTCAGCAGCGTCGAGAGCCCGGCGAGCTGCTTCGGCACTGGCTTCGGCGTTGTTGGACACCTGTTTCATCGAAACCGTCAGCTCTTCGACGGCGCTGGAGGTGTTGGTGATTTCCTGGTCCTGTTGCGTGGCGCCGGCTTGCATCTCGTCGGCGGCCACAAGAATGTTGTTGGAGCAAGCGGTCACTTCCATGGCCGCTTTGCGGACGCGCTCGAGAACCTTGGTGAAGTTGTCGAGCATGTAGTTGATGGAATCCGCGACGTTACCGAGCGCGTCGTTGGTTACTTTTCCGCGTAGGGTCAAATCGCCGCGCGCAACCTGGTTGATGACTGTCAGCAACTCCGTGATGCTGCGCTGCAAAGCATCATTCGCATCCTGGTTGCTGGTCGCTTTGGAAACTTTGGCCACGGCGCGGTTCAGGTTCTCCGCGATGTACCCAAGCTCATCGTTCGTGCTTACTTCCGCACGCGCTCGGGGATCCCCGGCCGCCAGGCGCTCCGAGAACTGGGCGAGTTCCTGCACGGGCGTGAGCAGGCCACTGCCCAGGCGCCACGCGAGAAATACGGCCGTGCCCAGCGCAATGATCAACGCGAGCATGATCGAGCCGCTCGCTCCTGCGGGGAGCGAACCGAAATCGAAAAGGGACGCGTCACCCGCCTTCTTGCCGGCGCTGAAAGCCAGCCCTAGAACAACGAACAGGGCCAGCCCATTCACAATGACCAGCGTCCAGATGGTGGAACTCAGTCGCGATTTCATGCCTTCCTCCAAATCTCCATTGCAGCGGCGTCCTTCCCGCGACGCGCGCCGCGAAACTCAAATGTTGGGCCCGGGAAAAACTTCCAGCAGTCTCCTCAGGTCGATCACCAAGGCAAGCCGATCGTCGTGGCGCAGCATCCCGATGCAATGCGGCACGTTTTCGGGGGCCTGCTCGAGCAGGTCCTCGGCGTTCACCGAATACGTTCCGACGACTTCGTCCGCGGCAATGCCAATCCGCAGATCGTCGTGCACGCCATCGCCACGCAGCGAGGCAACCACAACGTGCTTCGGCAACAAGCCGGGCCGCCGTCCTTCCGTGATAGCAATATCAATCAGGGGCACGATCGCACCGCGCAGGTTGAAAATTCCCACGAGGTAGGCCGGCCCAAGCGGCAGCTTTGTCACAAGCGGCCAATCCAGCACTTCCTCGACATCGAGCACCGGCAAGCAAAAGCGTTCACGCCCGCTACGAAAGACGCAGTATTGCGACTCGGGCGGCCGCTCTTCGATCGGCCCAAGCGCCTCCAGCAGGTCTTCGGCATCAGCCGGCAGCGGCGCCAGATGAAAGTCTTCGTTCATTCGTAGTTCGCTCTCTACCTGCAACCCAAAGCAAAACCGTCTAGGCAAATTGGCGCACGGCGCGAAGTAATTCGTCGCGCGTGAATGGCTTCGTCACATACCCGTCCGCGCCCTGCTGCTTGCCCCAGAAGCGGTCGCTTTCTGTGTTTTTCGATGTCACCAGAATCACCGGAATGGCCTTGAACTCGGAACTCGTCTTGAGTTCGCGGCACACTTGAAACCCGTTGCGCTTCGGCATCACCACGTCCAGCAAAATCACACTGGGCCGCTCGATGGCGATGGTTTCCTCGACGCGTTCCGGGTCATTCAGGCCCACCAGCCGATAGCCTTCGTGCTCGAGAAAGCCCTCGATCAGCTTCACTTGCGAAGGCGAGTCGTCGACGATGAGAACCTTTTTCTGCAACATCGAAATTTCCCCAGAATTCTCCGCAGACCAAAGGTGCACGTCAGCAGCCATGCCGCGAGTCATGACGGAGGCGATGACCAAATTGCCTAAGTGGTGTTATATGAGCGAGTTGCAGGAGCTTTAGGTGCTCTTAACGTCGGGATGTAGGGGATGCGGGCTCGGCTTCTGTCTCAGCTTGAGATGCATTCTCAGCTTCCCGCATCTCGCTCGCCAGCGATGAGAATCGCTGCATAATCTCGTTGATTCGCAACGCCATGCTATGAATTGTCTTAATTTGGGCCAGCGACTGCGAGGAAAGTTGGCCGGGTTCCAGAAGCAGGAGTTCCGCGTTCCCAAGCATCGAAGTCAGCGCATTGTTCACGCTGTGCTTCATATCCACCATATAGCGGCCCAGCGTTGCCTCGTTTTCATTCTTCGCCGCGCGCCGTTCCGCTTGTTTTGCAAGCCGCAGCGCTTCCGCGCGCCGCAGGGATTCTCCCGCGACGATCAAAAGCGTTTGCGCCCAATCCTCGCGGAGCGGGATGTGTACCAGCCGCGGATACCGCGACCGCAATTGCCCCAATTCCCGTGAATCGGCGGGAACACAAAGAATGACGGCGGCCGCCGGTTCCAAAGACCGCAAAACGCCCGGCAATTTGCCATCAAGGACCGGCCCTACGACAACCAGGTCATGCGGCGCAGCGTCATGGTCTTTCCACAGGTCGCTGCTCAGCACCGTGATAGACGGAGCCTGCCGCTCGGCCTGCCAACACGCGGTTAGCAGACGCGCAAATTCCGGTTCATCGCTGAGAATCAGTACGCCTGCGTTTCGCACAAACGGTGCCGCTCCCTGGTTAATCGCCCGGCATGGCCGGTGAGAAATCTAAGAAACTAAAGCCTCTCGGCTTCATCCAGCGCCGAAAGCAATCTCTTGGTGCTGATGCCAAGATTGACGGCCGCCTCGGTGTCCTTGGCCTGCTTGGCGATGTCCACACGTTCCTGCAGGCGAGAGACTTCGATTCGCGCGATGGAAAGTGCTTTGTCGAGGGACGTTGCGTTTCCCGTCTCTTTTGCGGATTCGACGGCCGCGGTGACCATCGCTCGCGCAACCACCGCGCGCCGCAAGTCCTCCGCGGATGGCCCATCCTCGCTCACAAACGCGGCTACTTCCCATGACGACATTAGGATGCGCGCTCCGCCGATTCTCACGGTCGTCATCGAACGGCCGCGCGTGGGAGGCGTGGCAATCAGTTGCTCCCAGATCTTTTCGAGGCACACTTCAAACTCCAACAAGCCAGAAGCGGAACTCTTAGCGGAAGCACCGCCAGCAGGTTTCTCTTCGCTTGCGAGTTTTTCTTTTGTGGCCGAGGCATCGCGTGGCGCACCACCCGGCGAAGAGGCCTTCGTGGCGCTTTTATCGGCAGATGCGACGCTGTCGAGGGACTTCGACGCGACCTTTTCGAGCGCCTTCTCAACGTCCGCTCGCAGCCCGAGCAGCTTTTCGAAGGTCTGGTTGACGGACCGTTCGGTGTATTCCTTCTGAAACGGCTGCTTCCATTCATCGGCAGTCTCGCGAATCTTTGCGAGCGGTTCCGTTGTGGATAGGCCGAAGTTGTGGCAATCAATGATGCGAACGCCGACCGCCTCGAGCTGCGCCAGCCCGGAGCGAATGGCAATCAGATCCGCGTGCATCAGTTCGATGAAGGTGCGGCGCAGCAAAAAGTTAAAGCGGACGAAGGTGAGTAGCGCTGCGGGATCGTAGAACATCCCGCCCGCGGCCTCTTTTACTTTGCGCCCCTGCTCGATGAAACTGGTTTTGAGAATATCGCGCAGGCTGCGGAAGCTTCGCAGCGCCGCGATCATTTTCTCGAGCGGTTCGCACCAGTCCAGCGTCGTGCTGGCAACATCACCGAGTACCGGCCGCATCACCTGATCTACGTCGGAAGGTTCGATCTGTTTGTGGTAAATCTTCGCCGGAGCGCAAAGAGCAAAGTACTGTACCAACAGGAAGTCAATTTTGTCGCGGTCCACAGTTGTCTTTGTGGGCTTTTTCAAGTGGCGGTGAATCAGCGCGCAGAGACTGGTTTCACTGGCGTTGAGCGTCGTGGTCTGCAGCAGATGGCGCAGTTCGTGTACGGCGACCCGCTGGTCCATCTCATCGAGCCAGGTGTCCACTTCATCGAACAGCTCGAGGTCCGGCTTTTCCGGCAGATTCCTTTTTTCCAGAGGAATGGGCACTTCGATTTCAAGCTTCTTCGCCAGGGCCAGATAAATCGGAAAAACGGACCGATCCTCAAGCCACTTTGCCTGGCGAGAGCTCCCGGACTTCGCTGAAGCTGGAATATTTAGCGTTGTCGTTTTGTTCACGGCTGTGTCACCCAAGCACAGGGGCCCTGCACGAATCTCACGGCCACCGCCTTACGTCCGTCGTGATATTGCACGGCGACCACTGCTGCATCGGTCGTGTAACCCTGCTGCCGGCCTTCGATTCGCACCCGGTCGTCGAACTCCAGTGGCAGCGTCGAGAGGAAAATCGCGTGCTCGGCACCGCCAAACTCCACTACCGTGGCCTCGCGCAATTTCGCGGCGCCGCCCCGTAGTGCCGTGACCTGAACCGGCGTTCGTACCCGGCGTGCGCGTGGAAAGAACCGCGCCAACTGTTCCGCGCAGTCCTGCCCGTTCTCAGCCAATAGGATTTCGCTGGACCGTCTCATGTCGCCTCTCGCCACGCCCGCAGCGACGCCATGATGAAGTTCGTCGCGGTCGGCTACACGTGCATCTGCCAATGGACACAACGTCCCGTGAGGAGAAGTGCACGCTGCACGCCAAAGGTGTGGAAACGGAGTTTCCTGTGAAGTGTAAGAAAGAGAATGACTTAGGAATTTCCCGTGGCGCGTGACTGGCTCACGTGTCTCACGCTGAAACGTCCGCGTCTCAGCTCAGCGGCGCTTTTCTGTCTCATCGCGCTGAGTCACTCTATCGCCTGCGGCGTCTCTTCGGCGTCGCCTTCCTCTTCGCCGGGAGCGTTGCGCAGCGGAATGTTGTAGCGTTTTAGCTTGCGGTAGAGCGTTGCCCGGCTGATTCCCAGCATGCGCCCGGCCAAGGCCTTATCGCCGTTGGCTTGCTCAAACACGCGCAGGATCGTCATGCGCTCCATCTCTGCGAGCGCGGTGGTGGAGAGCGAGGCGGCATCTTGGACGACTGGCGGCGAGGAATCCGCCTGCTCCGTGCGAATCGAAGGCGGCAAATCACTTACGTCAATCACCCGGCCGTCCCCGAGCGTGATAGCACGTGCAATGCAGTTCTCCAGTTCGCGAATGTTACCCGGCCACTCGTAGTTCAAAAGGCTCTTCATGGCGGCAGGCGTTACCTGCAGGTGGGAACCTGGCGCATAGCGGTCCAGAAAGTGATGGACCAGCATGGGAATGTCGGAGCGACGATCGCGAAGAGGCGGCAGATGTACAGTCACAACGTTAAGCCGGAAATAGAGGTCCTTGCGGAACGTTCCGGCGCGGTAGGCCGCCTCCAAATCACGATTTGTGGCGGCGATAACTCGCACATCCACATTCACCTTCTCATTACTTCCCACGGGACGGACTTCTTTTTCCTGCAGGACACGCAATAGTTTCGCCTGCATCTCCAGCGGAAGCTCGCCAATTTCGTCGAGGAATATGGTTCCGCCGTTAGCCGCCTGGAAGAGCCCGGCTTTGGACTTCATGGCGCCGGTGAACGCACCCTTCTCGTAGCCGAAGAGCTCGCTTTCCATCAATGTCGGTACAAGCGAACCGCAGTCCACGGCAATGAACGGCGCCTGCGCCAACGCGCCACGGAAGTGGATGGCGCGCGCAACCAATTCTTTTCCCGTTCCGCTCTCGCCGGAAATCAGAACCGGCGTCCGCGTATCCTTCAACCGGGAAATCATGCGTAGCACGTCCTGGATATTCGCGGAAGTACCAATGATTCCGTCGAGGTTTTCTTCGGTGCTGACGCGGTCGCGCAAAAACTCATTTTCTGTGACCAGGCGGACCTTTTCGGCCATGCGCTGCAACAGCAGGCGCATTTTTTCAACGCGAAAGGGTTTTTCGATGTAATCGTAGGCTCCCAATTTCATGGCATCCACCGCGGATTCAATCGAGCCGTGCCCGGTCATGATGGCCACTTCAGCGCGCGGCAGAATCATTTTGGCCTGCTTCAGCAATTCGACGCCGGAAAGCATGGGCAGCTTCAGGTCGGTGAGAATCAGGTCGGGAACCTCCGCATCCAGCTTTGCCAGCGCCGCTTCCGCGCTCTCCGCCTCGGTGCACAGGTACCCCAGCGTATTGCCAATGGTCATGCACAACTTGCGGATGCTTTGCTCATCGTCCACGACCAGCAACCGAATTTTCAAGTCATCGCTCATGGTTTACCAAACGTCTTTTCTACGACCGATATCAACTGGTGTACACGGAACGGTTTTTCGATGCAAGGCGTACCGCTGCGAGCCAGCAAGTCCTGCGTCTCGCTGTTGGCCGTGTCGCCACTAATCAAAATGATCTTCGAGCCCAGTTCCGGCCGGTTTTTCTGAATCCAGGCATGAACTTCTGCACCATTCACCGCTCCCGGCATGCGAATGTCTGATATCACGCCTGTGTACCGTCCGCCCGCAAGCCGCTGCAACCCTTCCGCGCCCGAAGCCGCGTCAACCACCGAGTATCCCTTGCGCTCCAAGGCAGCTTTCAAGAAGGCAATCACCGAAGGCTCGTCCTCGATCAGCAAGATGGGGGCGCTTTGGCCGATGGCGGCAGGTAGTTTCATCGGCCAACCTCTTTTGCCGCCAACGCCTGCTGTTCCGCAGCGATGGGAATCTTCACGACGAAGGTACTGCCGCCGCCTTCGCTGTTGTTCCAGCACTGAATCTCGCCACCATGTGCCCGCACAATCCCATAGCAAATGCTCAAGCCGAGCCCGGTGCCCTTGCCCGGCTGTTTTGTCGTATAGAAGGGATCGAAGATGTGTTCCGGATCCGCAATGCCCGTCCCGTTATCCGTCACCGAAACTTGGATGCTGCGTCCATCGCGTTGCGTGCGAATAGCAATGTGCCCACGCCGCCCTGTCTCTTGCACCGCATCGTATGCATTGTTGAGAATGTTCAGGAAAACCTGCTGAAGTTGTTGCGCATCTCCCAGCGCCGGCTCCAAGCCTTCGTCGAACTCCTCGCTCACCTCCACGCCGTGGCTTGCAAAATCGTAGCTGCGCAGCTTGATCGTTTGGCGCAGCACAGCGTTTACTTGCACGGGCTGGCGCTGCACCGGCCGCTGCCGGGCAAAACTCAACAAATCCTGCACGATGTCTTTGGTTCGCTGCGTTTCCTGCAAAATAATCTGCAAATCTTCCTGCGCCGACGCCGGCATCTCCGGATTCTCGAGCAATAAATCGGTGAACCCTAATATCGCCGCCAGCGGGTTGTTCACTTCATGGGCGACGCCGGAGACCAACCGCCCAATCGTGGCCATGCGCTCCGAGTGCGCGAGCTTAGCTTGCAAGAGTACTGCATCGGTGATGTCGGTCATCACCACGACCACGCTGTTCACCACGTTCTGCTCATCCCGCATCGGGCTCAAACTAATGGAGAAGTGCCCCATGGACCCGTCGCTGCGCCGCACCTGAAGTTCAAGATTCTCAACCTGTTGTCCGTTCGCCGTTGTTTCCAGTGCGGCATCAAAGTCTTTGCGGTGCGAAGGCTCCACCCACTCGACGAGCCGGTGGCCGATCAGTTCGTCTTCCCGGTAGCCGGCTTCGTAGCACCGCCGGTTGGCGTAGCTGATCAATCCCGCGGTGTCCAGCACCAGAATCATGCTCTGCGTGGTATTCAGAATCTTTTGGTTGAAATCGCGCTCGCGCTGCAACTGCGACTGAAAGGACTTCTGCTCCGTGACGTCCAGCATCAGGCCGCGGATTTGCGCAATGCGGCCCTGCGAATCCCGCACCGCGGTTATGTTTTGCAAGGTGTGCAGCAATGCGCCATCCTTACGGCGCAGCGTTTCCTCGTAATTCCGAAGGACTCCACGCTCTTCGAGAGCTTGCAAGAACCGTTCGTGCGCCGCCGGCGCCGGATACAGGTGCGGGCTTATATCCGCGCGCAACATTTCTTCCCGCGACGCATATCCCAGCATGCGCACCATGGCGTCGTTGACGTCGAGAAATCTTCCTTCGGGCGTCGCAAAAAACAGGCCTTCCTGAATGCTGTCAAACAATTCCCGATATCGCCGCTCCGCCTCGCGCCGGTCGGTAATATCCTTTAGCACGTGAATCGTTCGCGTGTCGTCTTCCGCCACTCCCGGCGCTCGCGACGTGGACACCAGAAAAATCCGCTCCGGGGAAGCCAGCACATATTCCTCGCGAGGCTGCTGCGTATCCCGGCAAAAGGGGCAGGGAAGATCACTTCCTGTTTCGGCGATTTGCCGCAAACCACTCATGGCCTCCCCAACCAGCGCGACCGGCGGCACACCGAGATGCGAGGCCAGCGAGCGGTTCGTGCGCACGATCTTCCAGGCGCGGTCATGCACCACGATATAATCGCTGATGGCATCAATGTCTTCGACCCACTGCCGCTTGGATTTCTCGAGCTGCGAGAACCTGCGGAAGTTCTCGAGTGACAGCGCGGCGTGGCTAGCCAACGCGTGCAGCAACCTCCGCTCCTTTTCATTTAGGCTCTTCCTCCGCCGCAGCAAACACAGTCCAGCGAGTCTTTCGCCGTCGCTCGCGTTTATCGGAACGAAAACCGCACTCAGGCTCGCGCCCGCGCCGGATGTCTCGGCAGCGTCTCCGGAAGGCACTGCCTGCACCACTTCAGTTGCGCGATTCTCACGCGCTACCGCCGCAATCCAACCTTCCAGGGCCTCGCTCACGCCCTTGCCATTCTGGCCGTGCGAATACAATATCGTCTCCCGGCCGCGGAAAACCGCCACTCCTCCCCACGCCGCCTCCAGCATCCGCGCGGCACGGCCGGCAAAACGCTCCAGAAACTCTGGAAGATGCCGGGATTGCGCTGCCTCGACCGCCAACTCCATAAGTTCGTCGGCTTGCGTCGAGGCCGCTGGCGTGGTGCCCATCCGTTTCTGGCGAGTGGCCAGGGGGCGATTGCCGGAAGATTTTTCAGCTCGCATCACGGGTTGGGTCTGAAAGTGCGTCTCAACTTGATGTGATGAATCTCTACCACCCTAGCGGCTCATCTCAATGTGAGTCAATTCCCGATCTGGCCTGCGTTGCTGAATCAACCACTCTCAGGCGAGAAACGCTTCGCACCTCGTCTCAGCCTGAGACCTTGCGCGCTGGGGAGCGGGCTAGCTGAGACGAAAGCTCCGCCGAAGGAAAAACGCCAACGAGCGATTCGCTCGTGCTAATTCCTGATTCTAAGTCACTTATCGGGCTCGCAATTCTTCGCTGTTGTCTCTTCGTGAATCTTTGCCCCGTGGCCCCCGACGTGCCTTTCTCCCAATGGGGTCCTCCCACATTTTCTAGGGGTGGTGTCAATGAGATTGGAATGGAAAAAATTCGCGCGTGGAATTGCGGTGGCGGCGATTGGTTTGAGCCTGGCAATCGCCTGCAGCATGGCGCAAACCGGGAGCACGGACGAAGGCAAACGCAAGGTCAAGTCCAAGGTCGCGCCCGCGTACCCCGAACTGGCCAAGCGCATGAACGTTTCCGGCAAGGTGAAAATTGAAGTGGTAATCACTCCGGACGGACACGTGAAAAGCACTCGTGTCATCGGCGGGCACCCGCTGCTGGTGCAGGCCTGTCAGGACGCGGTCAAGGAATGGAAGTTCGCGCCCGCGCCCGAAGAAACCACACAGATTGTGGAGTTTGAGTTCAATGTCGCCAACTGAGACCTTCGCGGTGCGCGGCGTCAAAGAGGTTTGTCGAACTGCAGTGCTCGGGGGAAGTGGAGGCGTTTTGCAATGACAATCGGCAAGAGATTGTATTACGGCTTCGGTGCAGTGATCGTAATCCTCGTTTTGCTTTTTCTTGTCAACCTTGGCGCCGGTTGGAAACAGAGCTCTGCGCGCAACGTCGCCCAGTCCGCCATAGATAGCGTAACCACGCTGGAAGAGGTTCGCTACCATACCATATTGAATCGCCACAACATGGAGAATTTCTTGCTGAGTGGCGATCCTCGCGACGAAGAGAAGGTCAACAAGGGCTTTACCGATATAAGTGACCTCATCAAGCGCGGCGAGGCACAGGCTACAAACGAAGCCGTGAAGACGACCGGCGAGGCACAGGCTACGAACGAAGCCGTGAGGACGACCTTAATGTCGGTCGACAGCACCGAAGCCAGTTGGGCCGACAACTTTGCCAAGCCGCTCCTCGCCAAGCGTCATCAGGTCGATTCCGGAGATGCCACGGTTTCCGATCTGCAGATCTTCTATCTGCAGAAAGACCCTGCTTCCTGGCTCACCAAGTCATCCGCCGTGTTGGATCAGACAATCTTGGACATCAAAAAAGCTTCTACCGAAAGCTCGAATTCCGCCAAGGTCGCCGCCGACGTCAGCTTTTGGGCGACCCTTTTGTTGACGCTGGTCGCACTTGCTGTTGGCATCGGCGCAGCTTATTTGACGGCCCAATCTATCTCCGGGCCGCTCACGCACCTCATCACCGTGGCCCGCGAAATTGGTGATTCCGGCGATCTCGACCAGAACATCGACATTCACCGCCAAGACGAAATAGGCGCACTGGCCACCACCTTCAACAACATGGTTGCCTATCTAAAGGAAATGGCCAATGTTTCCATGTCCGTCGCCGAGGGCGATCTGACTGTCGAAGTCGTTCCGCGTTCCAAGCGCGACACACTTGGCAACGCCTTCCTGCGCATGTCGCACGGTCTCCAGCAGCTCGTGCGCACCACGCGCGACTCAGCCGGGCAGGTTTCGGCAGGCTCGAACCAAGTGGCTGGCGCCGCCGATGAGTCCGCCAAAGTGAGCGTGCAAGCTTCCTCCGCCATTGAAGAAGTCACCAGCACCATGCACGAGATGAGCATCAACGTGCAGAACGTCGTGAAGAACACGCAAATCCAGGCTTCCAGCGTTGCCGAAACCTCCGCTTCCATCGATCAAATGGTCACCTCGATCCAACGCGTCGCGGACACTGCCAAGGTTCTGCTCGACATTGCCAATCGCTCCCGCGAAGAAGTCGTCACCGGCATCCAGACCATGGAAAAGGCCACCGACGGCCTCAATCGCACCAACAAAGCCATTCAATCGTCCGCGGAAATCATCAATATTCTTGGCCATCGCGCCGACGACATCGGCAAAATCATCGAAGTCATCGACGACCTCGCCGAGCAAACCAACCTTCTCGCCCTCAACGCCGCCATTGAAGCCGCCCGCGCGGGTGAACACGGCCTCGGCTTCGCCGTCGTTGCCGACGAAGTCCGCAAACTGGCGGAAAAGTCAACGCAATCCACCAAGGAAATTGCCGACCTCATCCAGAGCATCCAGCGCGAAGCGCGCCAAGCGGTCGAAAACATGGAGCGCAGCACGCGCATCGTTGAAGAGGGCCTCACCTTAGGCAACGAACTCGGCACGGCTCTTCACAAAATCTCCAACGTCGTCACCGAAGTCTACAAGTTCTCGCAGGAAATCGGCGCCGCCACCAACGAACAATCAGTCGGCTCGGCACAAATCGGCAAGGCCACCGCGCGCCTCACTGAAATCACCCAGGAAATCAACTCTGCCGTGGAAGAACAGGCTTCCGGCGCGCAAGCCGTGGTTCGCGCTATGGACAAGATGCGCGAGCTCGTTCAGCAATCGGCGTCCAGCTCCACCGAACTTTCCGCTGCCGCCGAACAAATGCTCAAGCTGTCACGCAATTTGTTGGACAGCATGGACCGCTTCATCCTCGACCGTTCGGGCTTGGGCCAGGGACGCCCGCATCAAGCCGAAGCGCCAGCGCCCGCAGCGCGTCGCGGCCAGAATGGCGCGCGCCATCGCGAATCCGAATACGCTGAGTTAGCGCACACCTAAAGGAGCCGGGGACGGTTTGATGGAAAAAGAGCTCCAAGTCGTCGGTTTCCGCATCGGCAACGAGACGTACGGCGTGCGTATCGGTTCGGTACGCGAAATCGTGCGGGTTCCGGAGATAACCTCTGTCCCCAGCGCGCCCGATACCGTCGAAGGCGTCATCAACCTGCGCGGCAAAATCATTCCAGTGATGGATTTGCGCAAGCGGTTTGGCCAAACCGAAATTCGCCACGACAAGAAGAATCGTATCCTGGTCGTTGAGCTCGACAACAAATTGCTCGGGCTGATCGTCAACTCCGCTTCCGAAGTCTTGAAAATCCCCCCTTCCGAAATCGAAGCCCCGGGCTCCGTCTTTGCCGACGGAGAATCCGGCTACGTCACCGGAGTCGGCAAACTCAGCGGCCGCCTCATCATTCTGTTGGATATTTCCAAGCTGTTGCATCGGCCGGAGTTCAAACGTCTCGAGGAGGCCGCGGACACCGTCCTCTCCGCAAAGTAGCGCTGGCCCTCCGCTTTGGGCCGGCCGAACTGCCGGTCGCCGCACCCACACTCCATGGGAACCATAACCGCTCAGGTTCAACTCACGGAAGCTGAACTGAAACTCCTGCAGACTCTCGTCTACCAGGAGTGCGGCATGTTTTTCGATGAGCGCCGCTCGCATTTTCTGAAGGACCGTCTGCAGCGCCGCCTCAAAGCCTGCGGGCTCGATTCCTTCTACAGTTACTATCGCCTGCTCACCAGCCGCGAAGGCCGCGCGGAGCTCGCGCTGCTCCTCGAAAATCTCACCGTCAACGAAACGAGTTTTTTTCGCAACAAGCCGCAGCTCGACCTGCTGCAGAAATCGGTCCTCGAAGAGCTGCTCCGCCGGAAGCAGGAACGCCGCGACTGGAACATTCGCGTATGGAGCGCCGGATGCTCCTCCGGCCAGGAGCCTTACTCGGTCGCGATGCTGATCTGTGATGCGCTCGCGTACTACTATCTGCGCAACCCGCTTCCTTTCGACATGCCGTCGCCGAAGCCGCTCATCCCTCCGCCCTGGAAGCTGGAAATCGTGGCGTCCGATATCAGCTACGCCAGCCTCAGGGTCGGCCAGGAAGGCATCTACACCGAGCAGCAAATGGAGCCCGTGGATTACACCACGCGCCTGCGCTATTTCGAAAAGTCGGCCGACAAATACGGCATCAAACCGTCTCTTAAGCAGCTGGTCCAGTTCGACTTCCACAATCTCAAGACGGAATTTCTTCCCCGTCGCAACGACATCATCCTATGCCGCAACGTCATGATTTATTTCGACGAAGCGGAGCAGAAGCGGCTCATTGAAAAGTTCTGGCACTGCTTGAATCCCGGCGGGTATCTCTTTGTCGGCCACGCGGAAAGTCTCTTTGGCCTCACCCAGAAATTCCGTATGGTGCACGAAAACAACGGCACTGCTTATCAGAAAGTGGAGGCCTCTTCTTGAGCAAGCCTCCCGAGGATCGCAATATCGAGCTGCGCACCCTTTTCTTCGAGAGCGCAGCCGAACTGCTTCAATCTTTGAACGAGGCAGGCCTCCAGCTCGAGGCGCGCCCGACGGATGAAGAAATCATTCGCGGCGTGCGCCGTACGGTCCATACGCTCAAAGGCGACTCGGCGGCTGCAGGCTTCCCCAAGATCAGCGAACTCGCGCACGAACTCGAAGACGTCCTTACTCCGCAAATCGCCCAAAGGCACGGCGGCCGCTTCGCAGAGGTGGTCCTGTCCGCTGCGGACGCCTTCGAATCCTTACTGGTAGCGTACCAGCGCAACAAAAAAATCCCGTCTCTCGAAAAGCTCCGCGCCTCCGTCCGTAGCCTTCTGGCTCCGGTTTCCGCAACGTCCGCGGCTTCTTCAACGGACTCGGCACGCCCGGGATCTCCTCAAGCCGCCCCGGTCCTCCCCGCACAATTCGCCTGGACGGAATACGAACAGCTCATGATTTCCGAAGCGGTGCACCGGGGCGACGCCGTTTACAATGTCGCGCTGCGCATTGACCCCAATAGCGTCATGCGCGCCGCCGCCTTCCAGTTGATCCGCAACATCCTCCATGGTTGCGGCACGGTCCTTGCCCTGCGTCCCGAAGACAACGTCGCCGCCGCCACCGTCGAAATCGTCGAAGCTGCTCTCGCTACCCAGCAACCGGAGTCGGTCATTCAGCAACGCTGCCGCATTCCCTCCATCGTTTCGGATGTTCGCGTGGACCGCGCCGTGGCCGCCAAGACTCCCGAGCATGAACTCCTCGGTGACCTTCTCGAGGCACAGGCCGCCCGGGCCGCGCAAGCCGTCGCAAACCCCGCCGAGCCAAGCGAGCCGGCCGAACCCGCCAAGCCCGCGCAATCCAGTTCCGCCGCGGTCGCCGTTGCGGAAAGCACTCTGCGCGTTGAGGCGAATCGCATTGATGCCGTCATGAATTTGGTCGGCGAACTCATCATCGGCAAATCCATGCTGCATCGTGCGCTGACCGAATTTGACCGCAGCCACTCGCGCGATCCGGTGCGCGCCAAACTCGCCGAGGCTCTCGGTTTCCAGGCCCGCGTCCTGGACGAACTCCACAAGTGTGTTCTCAAAATTCGCATGGTTCCGGTCGAGCAGCTCTTCCGCCGCTTTCCCCGCGTCGTGCGTGACGTCGCCAAGCACTGTGGAAAAGACGTGGCGCTGGATATCTCTGGCGAAAACACCGATCTCGATAAGAGCATTCTCGATGCGCTCAACGAACCTCTAATGCACCTCGTGCGCAACGCCGTGGACCACGGCATCGAGCCTGCCGACGAGCGCCTCACCGCCGGCAAGCCCGCCCGCGGCACCGTCTCGCTCAACGCCTTCCACCAGGGCACGCAGGTCGTCATTGAGGTTCGCGACGATGGCCGCGGCATTGATGCGGCTCTCGTCCGCACACAGGCTGTCAAGCAGGGCCTTATCACCAGCGAGGAAGCTCCTCGCCTTTCCGATCAGGAAGCTCTGAATCTCATTTTCGAACCCGGTTTTAGTACCGCCGCGGAAATCACCGAAGTTTCCGGCCGCGGCGTCGGCATGGATGTCGTCCGCAGCGTCCTCGACAAACTCAAGGGCACCGTGCACATCTCCACGCAAAAAGCGCGCGGCACCACCTTCCAGCTCCGCGCGCCGCTGACCCTCGCCAGCATCCAGACTCTGCTGTTCCGCGTCGGTGGCCGCCTCTTTGCCGTCCCACTTTCTTCCGTCGTGGAAATCTCCCGCGTCAACGAACAGGAAATCCATCGCGTGGATCACCGTGAAGTTCTGCGCCTGCGCGACCAGATTCTCACCCTCGTCCGTCTCGACCATCTAAGCGGCCTCCACGCTGTGGAAGCCGAGCCAGCCAAGAAAAAACATTTCGTTATCGTCATCGGCGCCGCCGAACGGCGCTTTGGCCTCATCGTAGACAACCTGGTCGGCGAAGAAGAACTGGTCATCAAAGCTCTTCCCAGCGATATCGTCTCGAGCGACCTTGTCAGCGGCGCGTCCATCCTTGGCGACGGCACTGTCGTTCTAATTCTCAACGTGCCCGCGGTTCTCTCTCGTCTTTCCCGCTCTGTTCCTCTGGGGGCCATCGCATGAGCGACCGCATCCGCGTCCTCGTCGTCGACGATTCTGCTCTGATGCGGAAGCTCATCCCGACTATCCTCGGGCGTGACCCGTCCATCGA
>Ga0335078_10002973_pt1 | contig 25393 bp, 23 predicted proteins | sample Lox_Sample_32_FD_206711 | JGI IMG/M metagenome (GOLD analysis project Ga0335078, IMG submission 206711) | Soil microbial communities from Loxahatchee National Wildlife Refuge, Florida, United States - Lox_Sample_3.2 | ecosystem: Environmental > Terrestrial > Soil > Wetlands | place: USA... | reverse complement strand
ACGCCAGCAACGCCCTCTACGAGGCTGTCAAGCTCGTGGTCACTCACAGGCTGGGGAACGTGGCCACCATGAGCTGGGGGATAGGGGATAACTCCTTTGGGGAGTCAGGGTGGTCTGCCTCCGGGTTCCTGAACTACCCCTATGTCGAGTATTGGCTCCAGCTCGGTGCCCAGGAAGGGATCACCTTCATGTCCTCCACGGGCGACTACGGGGCGTTCGAGGACACCACCACGGTGACGGCTTCGTACCCCGCGGACTCCCCCTTCGTGACCGGGGTGGGAGGGACGACCCTCTTCCTGAACCCCCAGATTGAATCCTCTTCCTACTTCAACTCCACCGCGACCTATCAGGGGGAAGAGGCGTGGAGCGTATCCCCGCAGTACGTCGGCCCCCAGGGGGTGAGCTCGGGGGGCGGGTACAGCGCGATCTTCCCCCAGCCGTACTACCAGGAAGGGGTCACCACGTCGAAGGCAAGGTCCGTGCCCGACGTCTCAGCCGACGCCAACCCCTACACAGGGATGATCATAGTTCTAGGAGGGGCCTACTACGTCATCGGCGGGACCAGCCTATCGTCCCCGCTCTGGGCCGGGATGGCCGCGGACCTCGACCAGTTCGTCGGGAGGAACCTCGGCGACCTGAATCCCTACCTCTACGCGATCTACGGGGACGAGGCGGAGTACAACAACGACTTCCATCAGGTGACTTACGGATACAATGGGGAATACCAGGCAGGCCCGGGGTACAACCTCGTGACTGGGATGGGGTCACCGATCCTCCCGAACCTGGCGTTAGACATCAGGGCGCTGGCCCAGGGGCTCACGATCAAGGTGGGGACCAGCAGTGGCCCGAGCTCTGTGGCCCCGACGCAGTACACCCCCGGTGAGGCCATCAGCATCTCCGCGACCATCGCCACCCCATCTGGCTCAATCGTTTCCACGGGGGCCTTTACCGCCGTGATAGACGGCCCCGACGGTGTGATAGCGACCGTTCCGCTCACCTTCTCAGGCTCCTGGACCGGGAGCCACACGATTTCAGCCAGCGACCCGCTCGGCCAGTGGACGATCACGGTCTCGGGGTCGTCGGGCTCCCTTTCCGGGGATGGATTGGCCGAGGTCACGGTGGGGAACAGCGTCGCAATCCTTGGGCCGGTCCCCTACCCGTTCGCCGGTGCAGTGACTCCTGGGGTATCGTTCATCATACAGGCCGGCGCAGGGACCGCAGGCGGGGCGCCGATCGACAATGCGACCCTCACTGCTCAGCTGATTTATGAAGGGAAGACGGTGTCCTCGACCCCGCTCACCCGAGACGGGACCGGCATGTACGACGCGGCGGTTGTACTGGCCTCCAGCAAGCCGCAGGGGACCTACACATTGATAGTCAGCGGGCCGTCGTTCGCCCCAGCCACAGAGTATCTGTACGTCGGCGAAGAGGTCACGGGGGTGATGATAACCCCCAACGACGACGCCATCCCTTCGGCCTCCCCGGGCCAGTTGGTCACGCTGCTGGCGGAGACTGAGCTCACGGCGGGGACCGGCTTGTTCACCTCCAACGCGACTGCAAAGATCTACTCCCTGTCGGGGACCCTCATGTCGTCGGTCGATTTGAAGCCAGCCCCCGACACGACCCAGTTCGGGGTCTTCAACTTCTTCAAGTACCAGCAGGCGAACTTCACCATCCCCAGCAACTTTACGCAGGGGTTCTACAGGCTCGAGTTCCTCTCTTCGTACAAGCCCTACAACAGCACCGCTCCCCCAATCCTCGGGAACTTCACCACTGGGTTCTACGTGGGGGGCCCGAACCTGTCGTACTCACTGACCAATGATCCGGCAAGCGTCTTCACGGGTCAGGACGTCAACACGGTGGTCAAGATCACAGATTCGTCCGGCTCGGCGGTCACGTCCGGGGTCTTCCTGGCGACATTCATCCCGTCCGGGTACGTCTACGAAGCATATCTGACGGACTACGCAGGCTATACCTCCGTCCCCATGGTCTACGTTCCAGCCCTGTCAGGGTGGTACGCCCAGTACCAGATTCCATCCCCCCTCACCTCAGCCAACGGCTTCACCGGGAACGTGGCGTCTCTACAGTCGGGCCCCTGGACGATCTTCGTCAGCGGGGAATCCGCGGCTGCGTCCAACGTCGTGCCGTCGAACTCCTACATCAACGTCCTCCCCTACGTGTACTACACCGAGGCCCTGCTCGACCAGACGAGCGTGAAGAGCGCGCCCCTGGTCGTAGTGAACGGGACGGGCTACTCACTCTCCGGGATCGGGGCGACGAGCCTCGAGGTCAGCGGGCTCAGCATGACCCTCAGCGGGGTTTCGATCCAGAACCTGATCCTCGTGAACTCGAAGGTCACCCTAGACAACTCACAGGTCGGCGAAGTCAGCGTGACGAACTCCACGTTCACCATGGAGCAGGAGACGAAGGTCGGAATGGTCAGCCCGCCGGTCCCGGCCATCACCGTCTCCGGGCTTTCGCAGCCCCTCACGGGGAACACCGGGTTCACCGTGAACGTCTCTGGAGCGCTGCTGAATGACAGCTCCCTCGAAGCCGCCGTCGACGGGTCCCCCATCGGCGTGACTTCAGCGGCATCATCGTCGGGGCTGACGGCCCGCGGGACCGTGAACATCGGGTCCCTGCCAGACGGAGTCCATACCCTGACCCTCACGGCCACCCAGTCAGACGGCCAGTCCTCGACCCTCACGACGTACTTCAGCGTCGACACCCAGGAGGGGATCGTCACTAACCTCGTCTACCTCCTCTTCGGGGTAACGGTTTTGGCCATAGTCGCATTGGTCGCGGCGGTACTGGCCCTCAGGAGGAAGCCCTTCCCGAGCCCGACGCCGGCCCCTCAGGTTTAAGTCCCGAACAAAGTCTGCTGAGCGGCGAACTTGAAGATCGTCCCCGAAGGCACGAGACTTGACGGAACGTCCCTCATCGCGGGGTTTCACGGCATAGGCGCGACGGGGTACTGGACGGTGAAGTTCCTCATCACCGAGCTGAAAGCACAGCGGAAGCTGTTCATCGACTACGAGAACGCACCCGCCGTCGCCTCGCAGGCGGAGGGGCGGATCTCCACCCCCTACGAGGTCTTCGTCGTCAGGGACCTCTCCCTCCTGAAAGCGGAGGTGTCCCCTGTCCGAGACAAGGAGAACGAGTTCTACCGGCAGCTGGCGGACTGGATCATGGGCTCGGGGGTGAAGGAGGTGACGCTTGTCGGCGGGCTTGACGAGGCTCTGAGGAGCGACGACAACAGGTACAAGGTAGCCATGACCAGCGCCTTCGCCGCGAAAGGCGGGCTCCCGTCGGAGCCGGTCTTCGAGGAGGACAGGATGATAGTGGGGCCGGTGGCCTCACTTCTCAACACGTTCGAGATGAACTCCTTTCCCGCCCTGGCCGTCCTTGCCTATTCGAACACGGAAAGGGTGGACCCTCGCGCTGCCGCATCCGCGGTGGAGTTCCTTTCAAAGAGGTATCACTTCGAGGCCAACACAACACCCCTGATTAAGGGGGCCGAGGTCATAGAGAGCGAGCTGAAGATGATCGAAGAGAAGGAGAAGCGCCCCGCCGGGTCCGTCTACTCCTGACCTTCGCAGGCTTCGCCTTCCTGCGGAAGACCACCTTCCTGTACCCCATCCGCCTTAGCGCTCCCCTCGCCTGCGTCTCTCCGGCTGCTCTGTCGGGGAGGATGGCTTCAGTCTGGCCGAACGGGTACTGGAACTCGAGCTCCGCAGGATAGGGTCCAAGGATCGGGTGAATCCTATACGGGTCGGCCGCCCCCGGATGACCTCTCGCTCCGAACCTCCCCGGGTCTCTTTCTACTACCTCGGCGGTCCTGGACGTCCTCTTCATCACGCCTGAGAGCCGGGCGGCAGCCATGCCAAGTTCGGGCCGGAGGAGGTCCTCCCTGGAGCGCACGAAGAGCCCTTTCTCCTTCAGTTGCGGAGTCCCGATCGTCAGGTCCTTGGAGTACTTTGCGAGTCCGATGAACGCCTCCCTCAGACGCGGGTGGGCCATCGACTTCTCCTCGACGAGGTCCCAGAGCCTCCCCTCAGAGATCGCCTCCTTGCAGGATTCGAGCTCTTCCCTGAGGACGAAGAGGTTGTGCATCGATAGCTGCCTCGTCCTTTCGCCGTGGTCGAGCTCGAGCAGGCCGATGACCGTGGTCCTGGTGCAGACCGGGCAGCTGCAGGGGAGGTACTTCATGGTCTGCAGGGTCGCCACGCCGCTCCGGGTCATGTACCGCCCTGCCCTCGCGTAGATGACGTAGCTGGCGGAATCGAAGGTGTCGCACCCGACGGCGACCGCCAGGGCCATGGTGAGAGGGTGTCCGGCGCCGAAGAGGTGCAGAGGAGTTGCGTATGGCATGGCCCTCCGGGCCGCCATAATCATCACTACCAGGTCGGCGAACATGTAGTTCTCCATGATCTGCACAGGGCTGCCGAGGGCCAGGAACTCGAACCCCGAAGCCACCATGGCCTTCGTCGACTTCCTGACCAGGTCGTCGTACAGGCCCCCCTGGATGGGTCCGACCCAGGTCGTCTCCCTGTCTCCGAACCTTTCCAGCGTGGCCCTGGCGTTCTTCAAGCTGTATTCCACCGTGTCCAACGCCCGGGCTCTCGTCTGCGGATATCCGGTCGGCCTGTCGAGGGTCACGGCGAGGTCGGTTCCGATGTCTGCCTGGAACTTCGCGACGTCATCGTAGCCCAGCTCGAGCTCGCCGTACTCCAGGACCTGATATCCGCCCGAGTCCGTGATGAAGACACCGTCGAAGTCGAGGAGCCTGTGTATCCCCTCTTGGAGAGCCTCCTGCTTCCTCCTGGAGTGGATGATGTACGAATTGGTCATCAGCCCGCCGAACCCCATCGAAGCGAGCTCGCGCGTGGGGACGATCTGGCTCACCGGGTGGATGACCGGGAACATGTACGGGGTCTCGAGGGTCCTCCCCCCCACCCGCAGGGTGCCTATCCTCCCCAGTAGGTCCGACTCCTTGACTTCGAAGGAGAACCGCACGGTTCTACGCGCCCAAGGCTGGGCGCTATAAGCTCTGTATGAGTTTCAAGATACCGGGGACGATGAAACCGCCGTCGGGGCTTGCGCCACGGCGACGCAGACCACAGTCAGACGGCGTCTGACCCGGCGATTCTCTTCAGTCGCCGGCCGCCATCGAAGCGAGCCTTCATGTGCATTCGCAGCACTTCGCAAGTTCGTGCTAAGACACATAAGCATCCCAGTTCTGGGCGAAAGCAGCCATGAGCAGAGTGGCTGACGTCAAGACCCGGATTTCATCGGTGGAGCTCCTGGCAACCCTGAAGAAGAGCTACAGCTACAAGGAGCTGTCCGCCGTGCTGGGCCTTTCCGCCCCGATCCTGAGCAGGTATGTACGTGGGCACGTCCTCCCGAGCGCCCAGCGGTCGGAGATGTTCATCGCCACGTTCAGGGAGAAGCTGCTCAGGAAGATGATCATGGACAATGTGAACGTCAGCCAGGACGGGTCCTACAACATCAGCGGAGTCGTGTCAAACGTAGGGCTGCTCAGGGCCATTGCAAAGGTGGTGTTCAGCGAGTTCAGCGTCGTCCCGGTCGACAGGGTGATGACAATTGAGGTAGACGGGGTCCCCCTGGCCGCCGAGGTGGCAGGGGAGTTCAACGTCAACCTGGCCGTAGTGAGGGGGGAGAAGGACCTCGGGGTCGAAGAGTTCGTGGAGCAGAAGGCCGTCTACGGACCGGGGTCGGTGAAATACCTATACCTTCCGAAGCTCTCGATAAAGAAGGGGGACCGCCTGCTCATAGTCGACGACATGGTGAGGTCGGGGACGACCATCGAGGCCCTGGTCAGGATGGCGGAGAAGGCGAAGGCGAAGATAGTCGGGGTGTTCGCGATAGCCTCCATCGAGCAGGCGATGCCCAGGCTGAAGAACAGGCTCGGGCTCACCTGTCCAATCGAGTCCCTCGTGACCCTCGAGCAGAAACAGAGGCGATACAGCTACTGACCCCGACGACCATCGACGCCGAGCTTGTGGCGAAGGTCATCCCTCCCCGGAGCAAGGGCGCCCACAAGCGGATGAACGGGACCGTCTGCGTCGTCGGGGGGAGCAGGCTCTACCACGGAGCGCCTTTCCTCTGCGCCACCGGGGCGATGAGGTCAGGGGTCGACCTCGTATTCATCGCCGTCCCTGCGACCATAGCGACCGCCGTGCGGGCCCTGTCCCCAGACTTCATAGTCGTGCCCCTCCCCGATTCCAAGCTCACCAGGGGAAACGTCTCGAAGCTGATGTCGTGGGTCCCTGAGGTCGATACCTTTGCCGTGGGCCCAGGGCTTGGCCCGCAGCCGCCCGAATCTGTCGCCCAGGCGCTCAACCGGATGAAGGGGGACGGCAGGTCGCTGGTGGTAGACGCCGACGCCCTCCGGAGCCAAGTCCTTCCTTCAATCAGGAGGACGAAGACGGTGGTGACCCCTCACGCGAGAGAGTTCGAGAGGCTGTTCGGAGAGAAGCTCCCAGACGACACCTGGGGGAGGGTCGAGGTAGTCACAGCCCAGGCAAACAAGGCGGGGGTGACGGTGCTCCTGAAGGGCCCCACAGACATCATCTCGGACGGGGAGGAGGTGGCTCTCAACGAGACGCACTCTCCGGCCATGACCGTCGGAGGGACCGGGGACGTCCTCACGGGGGTTACCGCTGGGCTGCTCGCAAAGAAGCTCCTCCCCTTCGACGCCGCCTGCGCTGCGGCATTCATCAACGGGGCGGCAGGGGTCGAGGCTGTGAAGCAGTTCGGGATGCACATCACCGCTTCGGACGTCGCAAACCAAATTGCAAACGTGATGAAACAGTTCGACAGGCTGGCCTGAGCCTGCCGGCTACTGCCTGACGAAGAGCAGAGAGAACGTGCACTGCACGGCTGACTGGCCGACGTTCTGGAGGTAGAACGAGAAGGGCTGGCCAACTATTCGGGCGAACTGAGACTTCGAGGGGGAGGCTCCGGGGGAGAGTAACAGGTATTCAACGTACTGGGGAGTCGTCGACTTGAGGTTCTCCCCCGGGCTGGGGCACCCCGCGGGAGAGATGAACGCCAGCGTGCCGTTGTACCCGCCTGCTTCGCTCGCCACCTCCATGGAGGCGCCAGGGGGGACGCTCACGGTGTCGTTGACGAAGTAGGGGACAAACGAGAGGTTCCCGACCTGCTCGGCGGCGGAGAGCTCCAGGCTGGCGAAGGCCGACTGGTTCTTCAGGTTCAGCAACTGGAGGGTAAGGGAACTGATTTCCGCGCTCGACGTCCCCTCGCTCTGAGCCAGGGACGTTATCTCCTGGGAAAGAGCGGAGATGTTGGTGTCAAGTTCGATGACTTTCAGCTCCAACTCAAGGGCGGTGGCGTTCTCGACGAGCAGCGACGCGCGGAGGGTGATTATCTCCCGGTCCTTCGATTGGAGCTCCGAGTTCGCCGTGTAGTAGTAGGCTCCCGCCGCCACGGAGACGATTATGAGGACGACGGTAGCAGCGGTGAAACCGACCAGGTACGAGCGCTGCGGTCTCTCTGACAAGCCTCCTCGAGCCCCAGGCCACCAGATATATCCCTAGCCTTCCGAACGAGCCGCCAGGTTAGCAACCTTAATCGAGGCGGAAGGGACGGCCGTAGCATGAAACGCAGGCGGCCGGGGCTGCAGCACAAGTGGGCCTACGTTGTCAACTCCCTCCAGGTGATTGTCCCCTCCTACGAGCAGGCTTCAAGCCGCATCTCGCTCTTCGCGGACAAGAGGTTGCGCCACGAAGCAGTGACGTTCGCTGTGAGGAAGGGGGACCTTGTCCTCGACCTCGGCGCCGGCCCTGGGACCATGTCCAGGGTGGTGACGAGGATGGGTGGGGAACCTGTGCTGCTCGATGCGTCCCGCGTCATGCTGAAGGCTTCGGGGTTTCCCAACACCGTCCAGGCCATATTCGAACACCTTCCGTTCCGGGAAGGGGTCTTCGACGGCGCGGTGTCCGGCTTCGCGGTGAGGGACGCCCGCGACCTCCCGGTCGCCCTCGCGCAGCTAGCCAGGGTCCTCAGGCCTGGCGGGCGCTTCGCGCTCTGCGACCTTGGCAAGCCCGACGACCCGATCAGGGCCCTGGCGCTGGCGATGTATCTGAGGACAATGCCGCCGGTGATAGGCTTGGCCTCGACCGGCAGGGTCGGCCTGAAGTACGGGTCGCTCTTCGACACCTACAACCTGGTCCTCCACAACTCGGAACTGGTCGCGATGCTCTCGAGGTTCATCGGCAGGACCTCCATCCACGAGACCCAGATGGGCGGGTCGATAGTGGCGAAGTCTACGAAGGGCTAGGCCTTCTTCACCAGCGCAGCTATCATCTCGTCCATCCTTGACGCAGGTATCCTGCACCCCGCCGCGCGCCTGTGCCCTCCGCCGCTCCCTCCGAGCTTCGCGGAAATCCTTCCGATAGTCCGCCCGAGATGGATCCTGCAGTCGCTGGTGGAGCGGAGGCTCACCTCGTACCACCCCGGCTGCTTCTGCTTCAGCGCGACTCCGACCCGGACGTCGAACGCTCCGAGCAGCACTTTGGAAACGATGCTCGTAGAATAGCGGGCGACCACCATGTAGGCGAGGTGTCCCTTCTTTGTCCCGCCGGCCTTCACTTCCTCGCCGAGAGATGCCTCCTTTGCGAGCTGTGCCAGAGCAGCCTCAGGTACCCCCTTGATTTCGTGCGGGTGCTTCATCTTCGCCAGTTCCTCCACCAGCATCTCCGGATACCCTTCCTCGTCGGAATGGTTCCCCAGGGCGAAGGAGAGCATGCTCGCCTCCAGGAGCACGAAGTGCCTCTCCGCCCTCTCCATCATCTTCTTCGCTATTGGGGCGTCATCCATGTAGTCGGTGACTGCCCCACACAGTGCCATCAGTCTCGCCCGCTCGGGGAGGACGTCCTTGAAGGTCTGATAGGTCAGGATGCTGGCGCACTCCTTAACGCTGTGGACCAGCTGTATCCCCGTCTGCTTCAGTTTTCGCTTCGCCTCGTCAGACATGAAATGATGGTCGATGTAGGTGACCTTAGCGTTGGCCGCGATCCGTTGGACCTCAGCGAGGAACTGCGGGAATTCTGCGCTGTCCGCCCCCAGGTCGCTTATGACCACTCTCTCCGCATCGTCCGGGATCCGCCGAAGATTCTCTACCATGTCGTCGTAGTCTGTGAGCAGGATCTTCCCACCCGTCGCGGCCACGGCGAGAGACCCTGAACCGAGACCGTCGACATCCTTCCTGTGCGAAAGGCAGTAGGCCTTCAACGTCCGACGCCGACTCGGGGCCGGATTTTAAGGTGGAGGAATCGCCTGGACTAGGGGCGACTCGCGCAGGGCCCTCCTCCAGACAAGGTATGAGACCGGGGCCCTGACGGCGGCCCAAATTGAAGGGAGGATGAATACGTACACGAGGAGCCGGATGTCAAGCGCCACGGTGATCCCGCTCGTGGCGACTGAAAGGTCTCCCCCGTTGGTGACCAGCCACAGGTAGACCGCGCTCAGTATCGCCACGCCGGTGAGGAACGGGACGCAGGCGGCCAGGCCGTCGAAGAATGCCGCCCCCACGTCGAGGATGGTGAAGAGTGCCCCGAACTCGTAGACGAAGGTTGGTATCGTGAGCGGTGTCCCTCCCACCTTCCCAACCAGCAGGGTTCCGATGTAGTAGGGGATGACGACCCAGAATACCAGGTTGATGGCGAGGGCGAAGAGGGCCTTGAGGACCCGCCTCCTTGTCGTGAACGTCTTTCCGAACGACATCTAGCTTCCCTCGATGTTCACGAGCCCGCTCAGGTTGGTGCCTATCGAGATGCTTACGAAAGGATCGAGGGCCATGGCCAGTGTCCCGTTGATTCTCCTGTCGCCAGAGTTGATGTACTCCTGGACGTTGGTTATGGTCATATTGAAGCTGAGCACTTCCCTCCCCCCAGGGGGAACGCTCACGTGCCCTGCCTGGCATACGACGTTGGGGTTGCTGTTGTCGCAGGTCAGGGTGACGTTCAGAGTGTACAATCCGGCGTTGGGAATTGTGAAAGTCAGCGACACAGTCGCCATGTTCCCGTTCTGGGTTATCTCTCCCACCGGCTGGCTCGACCCCCCGGAGAGCTCCGGCCTGACGGCGGTGTAGTCCTCGTAGGCCGAGTATACGACGGTCCCGACAGCCAGGACCACAATCAGGGCGATGGCAATGGTGACCCCCCTAAGGGCCCAGATTCCTCTCGGTGTCTTCCTCTTGCTCAGGATTTCCGGTGCAGGGCCCTGGTTGATATTTAACAGTGCGCGACTCCGGAGCCCAGTGCAGCCGTTCTCCCTCGTGAAATGACTGTTCGTCTAGCTAGAACTAACTACGGTCGCACCCCCTGGTCCTACTATGAAAAGAAGCGGTCAGGCTTCAATGACAGTCATCGTCCTTCTCGCAGCGACCATCTTCCTCGCCGGTTCCACGGCTTACTTTGCCTCAGGGGGACTACAGCAGAAGACCCCTGCACCCAACCTCTCGAACGAAATCACCCACAAGCTCCAGGCTTACCAGGTCACCGGAGTGGACTCCACCTCGACAAGCGGGTCCTCCCTCAACTCTATCACGGTCAGCGCCACGGGCGACGCGACCTACACCCCTAACGAAGCGCTGGTACAGGTAACGGTCGTGGCTCAGGAATCCACGGCCGAAGCGGCCACACAGGCCGACGCCCAGAGCACCACCAGCGTGATCAGCGCCTTGGAGGGGATCGGGGTCTCGAACAGCAGCATCGAGACCCAGGGGTTCAGTCTCGACGCTGACTACGCCAACTGCTACTCGTCCTGCATCCCGTCGATCATAGGGTACACGGTGTCCAATACCATTCAGGTCAACGTCACCAGCAGCGATGCCAAGACCCTGGGGTTGACAGCGGGTCAGGTGATCGACACGGCGGTGAAGGCCGGCGCCAACCAGGTCAATCTCTACTTCGGTGCCACCCAGTCCCTTGTCGACCAGATAACCGCCGTGGCCCTGAAGAACGCGGTTGGCTCGGCCGACGTTCAGGCCCAGACCATCGCCAGCTCGCTAGGGGTGTCCATCACGGGGGTCATCAGCGCAGCCGAAGGAGGCGGGTACTCTCCCGAGCCCTACTACGGATACACAGCCCTCGCAACCATGAGCTCAGCGACCAGTGCCACCCCGATAGTGCCCGGGACCCAGTCTTTCTCGATGACGGTGGATGTGGTCTACTCCATCTAAGCGTGGAGCGGACCTTCCCTCATTTCTCAGCTAGATCCTGGCGACAATCCTTCCCTTTTCGTGGTCGAACCAAGCCCGCCCCATCGCTGCAGTGTTGTAGGACGCGCCGACCCTCCCCTTCCGGTCGACCGTGATGATACCGGCAGTGTCTTTTCCGCGCTCCTTCGAGATATACGATATCGCCCTCCGGGCCGCCGCCTGGGCCTCGTCCTTCTTCATGAACTCGCACGCCCGCAGGGTCAAGGCGCATCTGATGATCTCCTCCCCCGTCCCGGTGGCGCATGCAGCCCCCGACCTCTTGTCAGCGAAGATACCTGCGCCAAGGATGGCCGAATCTCCCACCCTGCCGGGGAGCTTCATCCACCGCCCACCGGTGCTCACCGCCGCGGCTGGCACACCGTCCGCCCCGATGACTACTGCCCCAACGGTGTCTCCCGACCTGAAACTTCTGACTATGCGCAGCGCTTCGGCGAACTTCCTGCCCTCGTTCAGTTCTGCGTATCTTTTCAGGGCCGCGACAGACGGTCTGAGCTCCGCCACGTCCATCCCGGCTAGCCTGGCGTAATCTGCGACCTTCTCCCCAACCACCAGGACGTGCTCGGTGTTCTCCATGATCCATCTTGCAAGCCTGACCGGCGCGAATGTGCAAGTGACGTTCCCTACTCCCGCCCCCGCGAGCCCCTGCCCTGTCATGACGGCGGCGTCCAGCTCCACCTTCCCTTCTGCGGTCAGGCAGGAGCCCCTGCCGCAGTTGAAGAGCCCCGACTCCTCCATGAAGCTGACGGCTGCGATGGCGCCATCCAGCCCCGACCCTTTCCTCATGGCCGAGCGCCCGGCTTCCACAGCCTGAATCAGACCGCTGAAGCGCTTATCAGACCTGTCGTACTTGCCGCTCCCCGCACCGCCGTGAACGATGATAGATGGTTTCAGAGGCGCCCCTCCTCGCTCCTTTACAGCAATCCTATGAAAGCCTTAATATGACGCCTTGTACGACAGTTGTAATACATGCCCACGATAAGCGTCAGGGTTTCCGAGGAGGAACGCAAGAGGTGGCGGCGATATCGCCCCCTCTCCGAAACCATCAGGAGGGCAATGGAGCAGTATGAAAAGGACGAGAAGAAGAGGGCTGTCCTGGATGACCTGAAGAGACTCCAAAGGGAGCACCCGATCAAGATTGACCCGGACGAAATCGTTCGGATAATCAGAGAGGACAGGCGAAGTCATTGATTGTAGCGGACAGCAGCTATATCGTAGATGCGCTTTTGGGTGAGAACGTCGGCTTTGGAACCGAGGGAATGATCGCGCCCGAGTTGGCAGTATACGAGGTCGCCAATGCGGTTCTGGTGCGAGAGCGGATTCTGCGCCTATCTGGGACCGGCCAGAAGTACCTGGCCGCCTTGTTCCAGGCAATTGATGCATCGTTACTCGAAATCATTCACGCTTCGGCGAGCCTGGTGGAAGAAGCCCATGAAATAGCGGTCCGCAATCAGGCCGCGTTGTACGACTGTGTGTTCGTAGCCCTCTGCCTCAGATCAGGTCTCTCTCTCAAGACGCGGGACGGCGCCCAGCTGAGTATTCTCGAGAAGGAGAAAGCAAGACGTGGATCCTCTCTTCCAACGGAGTAGTCAAAGGCCCTGATTAGCGTCCCCAAGGGGGTCTTACGCCTGGCAGCCCTCAAGATGCTCTCCGAGTCTTCGCTTTCAGGGACCGACCTTGCAGGTCAGATACGGAGGGTGACCGGAGGCGAATGGAACCCGGGGCCCGGCTCTATCTATCTTATCCTCGGCGAGCTCCTGAAGAAGGGGTTGATCACCGAGCTTCCGAAGCGAGAAGGCAACACCCGCAGATACATTATCTCGGGGAAAGGGAAGGAGGAGCTTGCGAGGCTCACGAAGGAGACCCAGTCAGACGTGACCAGACAGCTGAGACTCCTCGCCGTCTACTCAGCCCTCGCCGGGAGGAAGGAGCTGAAAGAGAAGGTGCTCTCGATGGCCGAAAGCCTCGAGCTGAACCTCGACCCAGGGAAGTCTTAAGCCCACACCCGTCCCGCGGCGCGCCGATGTCGGACAGGCCCGGGAGCGTCGAAACCACAGGGATCGAGCACATCCAGCCGCAGAATCGACACGGGTCTCCGGGGCGCGTCTTCACCCTCTGGTTCGCCGCAAACCTGACAGTAGCAGATTACGTGATCGGGGTCCTATGCGTCCAGGCCTTCGGCCTCACGGTCCTCCAGTCCATCCCGGTGCTCCTCGCAGGGAACGTCCTGGGGGGGCTCCTTCTGGGGCTCTCCGCAGCGATGGGGCCGAAGCTGGGTTTCCCTCAGATGATGTCTTCAAGGAGCTCCTTCGGACAGCGCGGGAACTACCTCTTCGGGGGGTTGAACTGGGTCAGCACGGCCGGATGGTTCACGGTGAACACCATACTGGGGGTGGAAGCCGTCCAGGCGGTCTACCCTGGGGCGAACTTTGTGATCTCAGCGGCGGCCTTGGTCACCCTCCAGATGGTGATCGCAGTCTACGGGCACGATTTCATCCACCTGTTTGAGAAAGCCATGTCCCTAATCCTAGGCCTCCTGTTCATCGGTGTGTTCCTGCTCGCGATCCCGAAGCTGGGGGCTGCCGTCGCGTTCGTCCCTTCAGGGGGGTCCTCGGGGTTCCCGGCCTGGGGGGCTGTCGGGGTGGGGCTCGCGACCTCCTTCTCGTACCTGATGAGCTGGTCCCCCTACGCGTCAGACTACAGCAGATATCTCCCAGTCTCAGTCTCCGGGAAGCGGGTCGCCCTGTTCGCCATGATAGGAGGAGGGGCCGCCTCCTTCGCCGTCGAAACGATAGGGGCCCTGGTCGGGAGCGTCACGCCGGCGATTGGGTTCTTCCAGGCGCTCGACGGCTTTGCGGGGTCCTTCGGGTGGCTGGCGATAGCAGCCATCATTCTTGGTGCCATGGCAGCCAACGCTCTGAACATCTATACCAACGCGCTCTCCCTTCTCGTCCTGGACATCAGGGTCAGGCGGTGGATGGCGGTCGTGGCCGGCGGGGCCGTCGGCTTCGTCCTATCCGTCATCGGACAGGGGAACTTCGTGACGAACTATCAGAACTTCTTGTTCGTCCTCGACTACTGGATAACCCCATGGCTAGGCATAATCTTGGTGGACTATTTCCTCGCAAAGAGGGCGACCGTTGAAGGGGTCGCCTCTGCTCGGTTCTGGGACTGGACCGCGCTGTCGGTGTACCTGGCGGCAGTCATCGTCTCCGTCCCGTTCATGGTCCCGTCGCTCCCCCTGGGGTTCCCCTTCGGGTCGCTGGCCTACTTGTTCGGAAAGGCGGACTTCAGTTATTTCATCTCCTTCTTTGTGGCCGTTGCGTTGACCATCCTAGTCAGACGACGAGCGAGATAGGTCCTTTCGAGAAACCTAGCGATGCTCGGCCCTCTGAATGCTTATTATGCTCACCCGAAGGTCGCGGCTCGTCTTGTGGATCATGCATCCTGGCGAGGCGAACGGGAACGTCACCCTGAAGTTCAAGGGGGTCATGCAACCTTCCGACGTCCTCCGCTTCCACCCCGAGATCCAGGCACAGCTCGACGAGGTGGAGAAGAAGGGGTGGAAGTACCTGTTCATCAAGACTGAGGGCACCGCAGTGACGGGATTCAAAGCGGAAGCGATGCCGTGCCGCATACGTGCAAGCACTTCCTTCAACAGCAGGTCGACTCCTCCTCCCCCAGTTCTAGAGCTGAACCTCGGACAGATGCCACTGGACCTTACCGGTATGCCCGAGGTGCAGGAGTTTGTAGTGAATGTCTCTTCCAAGACCTTCCCCCGGGCCGCGACCATCGACCTAGTCAGCCGATCCACGACCTACATCCATGAAGCGTTCTGGAAGTGGGACAAGGCCTGGGCCGCGGATGCAACGAAGACCTCGCAGGCGAAGGAGGTTTACGAAGTGGCCCGATGGGCCATCGAAGAGAAGAGGTACAACCTTGCTGAACCGTTCAGCGTTCCGCGCTATAACGAGCTGGCAAGGGAGTTCATCCAATCCAAGTAATCCGAAGCCCGTCTGGCTCTGCGCAACTGCAGGCATTTGCACGGACAACTGTTTAAGCCGTTTCCGGACGGAAAGTATCATGCACAGGAGAAGGCTGTTTCTGGTTGTTCTTGTCGTCGCTATCATCGCCGTAGCCGCCGTTGTCGCCTACACGAGCCCTTCATGGCTCCCCAGGTCCACCACGCTTACGATCTCTCCGTCCACCTACACCATGGTGGCTGGACAGGAACTGGTGCTGACGGCCAGCGTGAACTACGGAAGCGCTCCCGTTTCAGGTGGGACCATCACTTGGCAGGTCGCCGGTGGTTCGCTCAACAAGAATACCGGGACTACTGTTGTCTTCACGGCTCCGTCGGTGGCAAGCAACCAGACGTTCATGATCAGCGCCTCCTTCGGCGGCACCGGCGTTTACATGTCCAGTTCGTCGCACTCCATGGTGACGGTGTCAGCTTCGCAGGCCGTCACAACCGTGATTACTGTCACGCCTCCCACATTCCAGCTGCACGGAGGGGACACCCAGGTGTTTACAGCAGCCGTAGTGTCGGGTGGCGCGGCCGTCGATGTTCCGATCTCCTGGTCGATCTCCCCGTCCGGGGTTGGGAGCCTTTCTTCCACTTCCGGGCCGTCTGTAACCTATACCTCGCCAACGGTCCAATCGACCACTTCAGTCACGATCACGGCGACCTTCAGTGGGAACTCTCAGTACAAGGCATCAAGCGCTGCGTCTAGTGGCACTCTCCTCCCCGCTGGGGTTACGGGGAAGAAAGCAACCAGCCTCACCGTTTCTCCCTCGACGTTCACACTCTCTCCGAACGGGACCCAGGTCCTGACGGCGTCGGTCAATGTCACGGTCTCCGGGAGTGCGATAACCTGGTCGCTCTCACCGGCGAGCGCCGGCACCCTATCATCGTCCACCGGGATGAGCGTCACGTATACGGCTCCAAACGTCCAACAGAATACTTCCGTTACGATAACAGCCACGTACGCTGGAGATGACACCTACCTGGGCACGAGCGGCATCTCCAGCGGGGTGGTGACTCCGTCCTCAAGTGCAGCCTCGCTGTACACGCTCACGTTCACCAGCGCCACCATGACCAATGTCAGCCTGCATGGCCCCATCATCCTCAACAGCACCAGCGTTACCATGATCACCGCAGACTCGGCCGCCCTGGTCAACATCAACCTCACGCGCTTTGGGCTCACCGCCCCGAGCATGACCATCGACAACCTGGTCCTCTACACGACCCTCTTCAGCGGAACCTCCCAGGCGCTCGGAGGGACGGTGGCAATTGGGGGGAGTCAGAGCACCAACGTCGGACCGATAGCCACGGCCTCGTTCGGCAGCTTCACCATATCGTTCCTCCGCATGGAGGGAGCAAGTGCTAACCTGACTGGTATGGTGTCTGTGGGCCAGTACGTAGGTGGCGCAGAGCCGTACATTCCCTCGATCATCACCGCTCCGACCGTCTCCATGAGCAACATCTACAGCATCACGGGCCCTACCACCTGGAAGTCAGAGGTCAACATGGTCTCCAACGTTACCGCGGGGAGGATAGACCTGCCCCAGTTCGCCCTCCAACATCCAAGCACCTACACCATAGACAGGCACTCGAAGAACTACACGGCTACCATCGAATGGTCGCTGACCGCTTCAAGTGCGACGGCTCTCAAGGTGTCAGCATACATCGTCTACTTCAAGGTCACCGGAGGCGAGATGGTCACCATCATCGCGACCGGGAGCGACAACCCGAACAACCTGATACCCTTCGGGCTGAACACAGGGGGGAGCTTCAGCGGTCTGAACGCCGACGTCCAGCCGGTTTACTTCTCTGCGTCTCAGCTTCAGTTGGGGTCGTTCGTCATTGCCATCACACCACTGTACGCGTCGGGGACGACTATGGGACTCGTCGCGGGACCGGTCGCCATAGGGGCGAGTGTCGGGGCAGTCCCGAGGCTCCCATCGAGAGACCTGGCCTGAGGACCGAGTCGCTTCCATTAGCGTGTTTTTTCTCTGATGCAGGTTAGACCTCGTACCCGTCGAGTGTCTTCCTGAGGGTCGCCAGGTCCGACTGCCGCTGCGCCTCGTCGTGACCTTTCATGATGCGGTCTACCTCCTGGACTACCCACCTGCTGGCGTCAACGTTGCGCAGTCGCTCCTTTGCTGCTTGCCGTCTGGAGTAGACGCCGTGCTTCTCCCAGACCTCTATGGAGCGTTCTATGGAGTCAATCACCAGGTCAGTGATGGCGGCCCTGTCCATCTTCTCTGTCTCGTAGCTAAGCCACTGGTGCCACGAAGGGTTGCTCATGGCCCTGACGTAATCTTCGAGAGTCTTCGAAATCAGCCTGTAACCGTGCTCCTCCGGCGCATCGAAGGCCGACGACCCAGGATCCAGGAGGACCATGGGGCCTAGCGAGTGGATGACGGTGGACTCCTCCCCTTCGGTTCGGACCGCCTCTGCGCTCGAATAGATCTGATCCCAGAGCTTCCAGGTCTCTTCCATGGTCGAGTGCGTCTCGCCGGCAAGGCCTATCATGAAAAATACCATGAGGTGCAGTCCGGCGCGCTGGCAGTTCTCAACCGTCCTCAGCAGCGCTTCGTTCGTGTACCCTCGCCCGTGTACCATCCTCGTGCCTGTGGCTCCCGATTCGGGAGAGATGGTGAGCGTGACATGAACGCCGAGCCTTGAAAGCTCTCTCGCGTAGTCCTGGTCGGCTGGCTGGAAGAGCTCCAGGGTGAGGCTTTCCAGACTCGACCCGTCCTGGCGGATTGCCGATATCAGCCCGTCCTGGTACTTCCTCCCCCCCATCCGCGGGTCCTGAAATAGAAAGACTAGACTGACCCCCTGGTCCGATAGCTTCTGGAGGTCTTCGGCTATCTTCTTGGGGCTCCTGAAGCCGGGCTTCTCCCTTCCAAGGTACTTCTTGTAGCTGTAGGCAGACCCCGCGCAGGTCGCGCAGTTGTAGATGCAGCCGCGGCAGACCGGGAGGCTCCAGTGAGGGGGGATGGAGCCGGAATCGACGGCTCCCTTCGGCTCCAACAGATCCAGCCTGGTGAACTCGTACTGGTCGATGTCCTCATCTGGCTTCATGAGTGGCTCCACCTTGACCTCGCCATCAGTGCCTCGATGAGTCATGTTCTCGGACGCCACTAGCTCCCCCCTGCTGTCTAGGTTGGCCATGAGCTTCAGGAAGGGCTTCTCCGCCTCGCCCCGCAAGACAGCATCCACGAACCCATACTTTGAGACGATTTCGTCATGGAATCTCGTCGCCGTGAGTCCTCCCACGATCACGAGGCTCTCGGGGTGAAGCTCTTTGCAGATCCTGGCTACTTCGATGGCGCCTTGGGAGTGGACGCTCCAGTGGAGGTCGATCCCGTAGACCCTTGCGGACATGTGCTTGATGTACTCCTCTGCGTCGAAGTCCTTGTCGCGCACCATCCTCTCCCCCAGGTTGTCCACACCGACCTTGTACCCATGCCGGTCGAGGTAGTCCGCGATGCTGAGCTCTCCTATCGGAGGGATGATGAACTGGTTGGTGCTCTCGCCGACCGTGAAGCCGATGGGTCCGGGGAATAGGGATCGCTTCCGGAAGTCGAAGACCGAGGGGGGATGAACGAGAAGGACGTCGCGGGCCATTGCATTTTTTTGGGTCGCGGAGCCCTAATACGTTTGCCCTAACAGGTTAGCACCTCCGCACGCGGGCGTCTCGAAAAAACCATCTATCTCCTGGCCCTCATCCGTGCTCCCTTTGGGCGAGTGAGACCGGCTACCGATGAAGAGTCTCTCTCAGCTCGTCTAGTGAAGCGGCCACGACCTTCACATCGATTGCGATGAACGCATCGGTCACGTCGGCCACTCCCTTGTAGAAGTCAATCTCCGCGCTTTCATGGACGTCCTTCGCGAGCCGAGGGACCCAGACGCCGAGGTGCTCATGTAGGAACCCCTGAGACGTCTTGAGGAATCTGATCGCTTCTTGCCTGTCTCCCTTCTGGAGCGATTCGACCACCTTCCGGGAAAGATACTCCATGAATTGGAGCTCTATCGCGATGTGGTCTTCGGGCTCTGTGAATTCCTTCTTCTTGTCGACCCCCGCCTCCCAATAGGTGGAAAGGACCCTATCCCTGGGTTCTTGATACATGCTCTGCGCCTCGCTCATGTAGACCGACTCGGACGGATGGGCAGGTTTCCGCTTCACCCCCAGGAAGAGGTTGGCGTACTCCACGGCCAGCTCTAGCTTGACCTTGTTTGGGTCCCTGTCCCCGGCTGACCTCAGATACCCGCCGAGCATCTCGAAACCCTTCCTAAGTTTCACTTCGTCGAACCCCTCCAGGGAACCCGAGGCTAGGATCGGGTTCTTCTTGTCGGAAAGTTCCTTCAACAGATCGAGGGTCACCTCCCTTTCGAACATCCGGGACAGGAAGGCGTACATCAGTCGCCTGTTCTCATGAATCGTCATCTGCCGATCGACCACTCCGGAGTCGCCGGCGACCAGTTTCACCACATTCTATCCTCCTTTTGGCGGAATGCCGGTGACTGATTTAAGAGTAGTACCGAATCTGTGAGGTTCGACTGCATGCAGTTGCAGGCAGAATAACGGGCGAGAGTATAAGCCCGTTTCTGGTTGAGATGTTGAAAATATATTGCAAACTACAGAATGCGATGAAAGCAACAAGATAACACGAAGGACATTTGTCAAATCAACAGCATTAGTCGTTTCAGCGGCAGCAATCCTGCCACACATCCCATTCTCCGAGACCCTCCTCAAACAGGTGACCCCAGAACAGGTGGAGAAGCTCCAGGCACAGGCCGGAGTGGAGACCGCCTATGTCCGGGGAATCGCCTTTGACGCAGTAGGCATGGGCGGCAATCTGGCCCAGGTCTATGTGGCGAATGGGAAGATAGTGAGGATCACTCCGCTCGACTATACTTCGAAGTACACAACCGATCAGATACAACCCTGGTCAATCACCGCACGAGGCAAGACATTCAACCCCAAGCTCAACTCGATGATACCTCCTTTCAGCCTGGCCTACAAGAAGCGCGCCTACTCCCCCAACCGGGTTCAGTACCCGCTCAAGAGGGTCGACTGGGACCCCACCACGGGCAGGAACCCGCAGAACAGGGGGACGAGCAGCTACGTCAGGATCACCTGGGATGAGGCAGTAGCCACCATAGTCAGCGAGATCCAGAGAGTCCAAAAGACCTACGGTACCTCAGCCATCATGATAGGCAACGGCCCTCACGGCGAGACGAAGCTCATCAACGCGGCCCACGGTTGCCCAGGCAACCTGATGAACATCCTGGGCGGAGCCACGATGGCTTCCGGCAGCGCAACCAGCTGGGAAGGCTGGTACTGGGGGGCGAAGCACGTCTGGGGAATGACCCGCTGGTGCGGACTCGAAGCACCACAGACCAACGTGGTCGCCGATACTCTGCAGAACACAGACATGATAGTCTTCGAGGGTGCCGACCCCGAGGCCCACACCTGGGGCTGGGGCGGTCAGGCCGTCAGCGACATCATGTTCTGGTTCAAAGAGGCTGGAATCAAGAAGGTCTTCATTTCTCCAGACTTCAACTACGGCGCGGCGGTCCACGCTGACAAGTGGATCCCGATAAAGCCCAACACAGACATCGCGATGCATCTGGCCATAGCATACGTCTGGCTGCAGGAAGGAACGTACAACCAGTCCTACCTGTCCCAGAACACCATAGGGTTCGACGAAGCGAGCCTCCCGGCTGGAGCACCAGCAGGTGCCTCCTTCAAGAACTACGTCTTGGGAATCTACGACGGGATACCGAAGACCCCACAGTGGGCCGAAGGCATATGCGGCGTCCCATCGAGGGTGATCAAGGCGCTGGCCCGAGACTGGGCTGCCAACAAGACGTCCACCCTCCATTGCAACGGCGGTGCCATGATCAGAGGCCCATACTCGCACGAGGGAGCAAGGACCGAAGTCCTCTTGCTGGCCATGCAGGGCGTCGGAACACCAGGCATCAACCAGATAAAGATCATAGAGGCCCTACAGGAGTCCCTCCCGGCACCGATCTTCAAACCATCTGTCGCTTCAATGTACCCTGGCAACACCATCCATCCTGTCGGCGGATTCCCCGTCAACTTCTGGCTGCAGGCGGTAACCAACCCACCAGTCTTCTGGTACGGACCGAGCGCTGGGCCATGGAGCCCACTCACCGACCAGTTCAACCAGCTGATGTACCCGCACCCAGGACAATCGGAGATGCACATGATCTGGTCGGACGAGCCATGCGGGATAACCTGCATGGTCAACTCCAACGAGATCGCCCAAGCATACACCAACGAGAAGCTCGAGTTCTTCCTAGTCCAGAGCCCATGGTTCGAGAACGACTGCCAATTCGCGGACATGGTCTTGCCTGTCAAGACCCTGTTCGAAGTGGAAGACATGGGAATCTCTTCAGAGGAAGGCAAAGGAGCGTTCACGGTGGCCTACTACATGGGACAGTGCATCGACCCGATCGGAGAGTCACTCAGCGACTACGAGATAGTCGCCCAGGTGGCGAACGGGCTGGGCGTCGGGGACAAGTACACCGGCGGCCTGACCATTGACCAGCTGGTAGAGAACGGGTTCAACTACTCTGGCACCAACAACTACATCAGCTACGACGACTTCAAGAAGAACGGCTACTTCGTCTTCCCAACCGACCCCAAGTGGGCCGACCCCACCAAGTACCCAACGGGCATCAGCCAGTTCGCCAACACAGGCACCGGACTGGAGACACCATCGGGCAAGATCGAGTTCTTCTCCATCGGGTTGTTTAACCACTTCCCGAACGACACGGAGAGACCTCCACGGCCGCACTACATCGCGGACGGCCCGACCCACCAGGAAAGCCTCTTCTCTCCGAGAGCCCAGACGTATCCACTGCTCCTCATCTCGGACCACCCCAAGTGGAGGGTCCACGCACAGATGGAAGACATATCATGGCTGAGGGAGATCCCGACTGCCAAGGTAACCGGTCCAGACGGATACAAGTACGAGCCGGTGTGGATAAACCCAGTGGACGCCGCTGCTAGAGGCATCCAACAGGGAGACATAGTCCAGGTCTTCAACGAGAGAGGAACCGTCCTCGGAGGCGCCTACGTGACCAACAGGATCATGGCAGGTTCCGTCGCCCAGACCCACGGGGCCAAGTACGACCCCATTGTTCCAGGGCAGATGGACAGAGGTGGTGCCAACAACACAATCGCTCCAGGCCACGGCCTTTCTGCGAACGCTCCAGGCGAGTGCTGCAGCAGCTTCCTAGTCCAGGTCCAGAAGGCGGACATGGCGAGCCTGCAGGCACAGTACCCGAAGGCTTTCGCACGGACCTACGATCCAGCCACAGGGTCCGAGTATGACTCATGGGTCAACTCGGCTCCGCCAACATAGGTGAGACAAGATGAAAGTCTTTGTCTTAGACCTAAGCAAGTGCAACGGCTGCTACAACTGTCAGATCGCGTGCAAGGACGAGTTCGTCGGGAACGACTGGCCCCCGTACTCCCTCTCTGAGCCTGACACGGGCCAATTCTGGGCCCACGTCACGGAGAAGGAGATGGGGACCGTCCCCAAGCTAAGGCTTTCGTACATCCCGCAACTCTGCGAGCACTGCGACAACGCTCCATGCATGAAGGCTGCGACCAACGGAGCAGTCTACAAGAGATCGGATGGGATGGTAATCATCGATCCGGTCAAGAGCGCTGGGCAGAAGCAGCTGGTGGCTGCATGCCCCTACGGGGCAATCTACTGGAACGAAGCCCTCAACATCCCGCAGAAGTGCACAGCCTGCGCCCACATCCTCGACAACGCAGACATCGCCGGAGGAATCCAAACCCCGAGGTGCGTGAACGCATGCGCCACCCAGGCCCTGCAGTTCCTCGATGACACCGACCCTGCGACCCAGGCGCTGATAAGCCAGGCCGAAGTACTAAGCCCCGAATACGGCACGAAGCCGAGGGTGTACTACCTCAACCTGCCACAGCCCTTCATCGCCGGAAGTGTCTACGACCAAGCTGCAGACGAGTGCCTGCAAGGGGTTACAGTCACAGCCACGGAAGTCACGTCGGGCAAGACCTACACAGCCACCACAGACAACTATGGTGACTTCTGGCTCAACGGCCTGGTAGGCAGCAAGTCCTACAACGTGAGCATTTCCATGGCCGGATACCTCACCAAACAGGTCGTCGTCTTCCTACAGGATGGCAACAACGTCGGCGACATCCCTATGTTCAAGGAGGGCGTAATGCCATGAGAGCCTACGCGCTTCCTGTCGCCCTCGCCCTAGTCGTCATGCTGGCTGCGCCCGCCTTCGCGGCGAGCCCTCTCACCATCTCCACCAGCGGGGGTACCCTGTATTTCCCTGGCGACAACGCCGTGGTCTACTTCACGACCACTGCGAACGGAGCCCTGGTGAACCCTGACACGACGACCGTCACCCTGTACCTCCCGAACAACGCCAACTCCTTCACCCTGAGCGCCACCAACGTCGGGACCGGTGTATACTACGCCAATTACACCCTCCCCGCAACGGCCCTGAGTGGATTCTACGCGGTGGTGATAACCGCCACGTACTCATCAGGCGCCTTCCTTGGCACGGCGACCACTGGGTTCGAAGTGAGTCAGGGGTTGATCAACCAGCAGAACAGCATCCTGGCGGCCATCGGTGGCCTTAGCACCCAGATTTCAAGCGTGGAGTCGAACATACTCTCTGCAATGGGGGTCGTCGGCACCTCGCTGAATTCGACCATGGGAACTGTTGAGGCTTCGATGAATTCAGCCGATAGCACCCTGACCGGAGCGATAACGGCTTCGCAGAGCGCGGTGACTTCGGCCGTGAGCCAGGCGCAGACCAACATCCAGAGTTCCGTCTCGTCGGCGCAGAACAGCATCTCGTCCTCACTGACGTCTTCGATTGCATCTCTTACTTCTTCCAACACAACCTCCTTCAACAGCATCACGAACTACGAATACTACATACTGGCCCTGACGACGATCGTCCTAGTCCTGGCGATCGTAATCCTCTTACTGAAGAGGAAGTAACAGGGCCGGTTCCTCCTTTTTCACCGCTCCCAGGCGGAGCCATGCCTCAACCTCTTCTGCCGGTCAGAAAGGTGGTCCGGCGATTCTCCTGGTGTCTGTTCGTCTATTCGGACCCGAGTAACCCCGATGTTTGGACGAGGCTCCTAATGGCCCTGCTGCACTCACGGACACTGACTACGCTCGTCCCAGCCGCATCGGCGACGTCGGACTGAGTGACGCCCTCCCCGATTGCGAGACATGCGAGGTAGGCCGAAGCTGCAGCGATGGTCATCGGTTTCCTGACTTCTAATCCCTGTTTGACCGCGCGCTTCTCAATCTCGAGCGCCAGTGCGGTCGCTTCCTTAGATATGCCCATGACCGATGCAACCTTCAGAGCGTACCTCGTCCCGTTCGGGGGTGGTGGGGTCAATCCGACCCGGTCGAGGATTAGCCGGTAACCCCTTCCTATCTCCACGTCCTTCGTGCGTGTCGCCGAGGCGAGGTCCGCGATGGTCACAGGGACGTTGAACTCTCTGCAGGCAGCGTAGAGTGATGCCGCTGCGACGACCTGAAGCGACCTCGTCGGCAGATAACGGTTCTTGACTACCTCGCAACAGACGCGTCTCGCTTCCTCCCAGGCTCGGTCAGGAGCCAAGACTCCCCGACGGAGACCATCAAGGGCGCATGGAACTGTTTCGCCTCTGAATGTGCATAGGCTGACCTCGGGCTGTCGGTTCGTCTCCGGTCACTACCGTGTAAGTGCTGTTGGGCCTCATCGCCTTAAGCTGGTGTGGGCAAGTGCGGACTTCTACATGCAACTCAACGGAATGATGTATGCACCTGAGCAAGAGACAAGATTGAGCACCCGATGCATAGGTCAGACTGCAGTTCCGGAGATTAGGCGATTAGGATGAACAAGGCGTTTCAGGGCCTAAGCCGTAGGGATTTCCTGAGATTGGCGGCAATGGGGGGTGGCGTCCTCGTGATTGCCGCGGTCGGCAAGGAACTGCCAAGATTCGAGGTCATCCCATCCTATGAGAGTTCGATTCAAGCCTTGGGGACCACCGTCTCCATCCGCATCGAGGGCGAGGAGGA